>TARA_R110002167_G_scaffold14301_7_pt1 | contig 21366 bp, 17 predicted proteins | sample TARA_R110002167 | Tara Oceans TARA_R110002167 (sample SAMEA4398238) | marine metagenome | biome: Polar Biome; feature: [MES] marine water layer (ENVO:01000295) within the mesopelagic zone...; material: water (ENVO:00002006), including particulate matter (ENVO:01000060) such as......
ATAACTCGGTGCAGCGGTATGGCTGGTAATCACCAGATTAGGTGCAGTCCAGAAAGGATGCCCCTGGGGCAACGGCTCCTGCCGGAACACATCCAGCACCGCGCCGGCAATCTGCCCCTGCACCAAGGCGTCAACCAAAGCCGCATCCTCGATCAGGTCACCCCGTCCGGCATTAATCAGCAGCGCGGTCGGTTTCATCCGTGCAAACACCGACTGCCCCAACAGATTCTGAGTCTGCGGCGTACTCGGCAGGGTACAGACCAGATAGTCGACCTGGGCAACCAGCTCGATCAGCTGCGCGGAGCTATAGTGACGATCGACCAGCCCCGCCGCAGGAGCCGTTCGTGAGCAACCAACGACCTGCATCCCAAACAGCCTAGCGGCCTTTGCCAGATCCTGACCGATACTGCCCAACCCCAGCAACCCCAACGTCTTAGCCTGCAGACTGCCACAACGCTGACCTCGCCACAGCCGCTGTCGCTGCGACTGCCAATGCGCCTGCAGCTGCCGTTCATGGCCCAGCAGGTAAGCGAACACATACTCCACCATCAAGGGGCCAAAAATTCCGCGAATATTGGTGAGCGTCAATCCGGGTTGAGGCTGCTTCTGCAAGGCGTCGACCAAGGGTGCAACCCCGGCCCAGCTAGACTGAATCCAGCGAAGCTTTGGCATCCTGCCCACTAATGGCAGCAACAGATTAGGATCCCCCAGGAGCACCTCCGTCTCGGCACAAAATAGCAGCGCCTGATCAACCGTTTCCACCGTTGTCAGATCCCACGGCATAGAGACAGAACCTAGCAGCTGCCGATACTGCAACGCATCGGCACTGAGCAGCAGTGCTTTAGTCATAGTCTAATCGTTTAACCTTAGTTTCAGCAGTCAGGTGGAGGCTACCCGTCCTTCTTGGCTGGGCTATTAAGGACCCACTGAGGTTTTCCTCAGCGGCTATCTGAGCGATGATAGCGTAATCGTCTCCTACTTCTGCCGTTGTCTTTTACAGGAAAGTCCAATGTCGAAAAAAGTCTATTGCTTGGCGCAATTTCTTCCAAAACCCGGCAAGGAAGCCGAGCTATTTCGCGTGCTCCAAGCGCTGGAGCCTAATACACTGCGCGAGGATGGCTGTCTTGAGTATCGGCTGACCCGAAAAATCGTCACTCCGTTTGCCGAAGGAGAGAGCTTTCCCTTAGTCTTTAATGAAATTTGGCAGGATATGCGCACCTTTGAAGCGCACTGCCAACGTGCCGAGATCCAGCAGTTTTTCGAGACCCAGTGCGTGAGCGACCAGGGGCTGGTCGAAAAGTGGAATGTCTGTGCTTATACTGACGAGCCGCAAGATTACGATGCGCCGCAACTCGAGGCTTGAGCAGGATAGAATAAAGGCTCAGGGTAATCCAACCTAGGTAGAATAAAGAACTGCCGTCTGCAATGACGGCAGTTTCACTCTATAAACCTAACTCTCTATACCTAAATCGCTTTAGCTTGACCCAGGATCACGAGACTGTGATCAGGGCTACTCGAGTTCGCCAACCCTCGCCAAGCCATCCACTTTCACCAAACCATCGATAATTCCGCGAAGACTTTCGAGCCGCTGCTGCAGCAGCGAACGGCTATCCTCGTCCGCATCTTTGACCCGCGTATCCTGTTGAATCAATCCAGAGAGAAGCTCCTTGGCGAAGCCAAAGGGTGATTCCATAAAGTCCAGTTCCGGCTTAGCAAGCCGACCCGAGAGGTCTTGCATCATCTGTCCCAATTTACGTCCGGGAGCAGGGTTTTCGTTCTCCAGATCCCGCACCTGCTCGTACGCAGTCACTGCACTATAGCGCTCTGAGCGAGTCAGTTGAAGATTCATCGACGCCAGCTCGGTTTTATCCATCCTGAATTCGGACGCCTGGTCGAACGCAGACTGAATATCACCATCGAAGAAATCGTTAGCAATCTCATTAACGTCTTTAATCAGACTTTGCAGCGCATCGATCTCAGCGTCATCCAGATTGCCTTCTACGCTGAAACGGTAGTCGCTACTCTCACTACGATCGGTGCTGAACGACACGGCAGACCCTGTGCTGTCGCTGTAACCACCAACGCTGGATTCGTAGTTGCTCTGCTTGTTGAAGGTGATAGTGACTTCATCACCATCCTGGGTTTTGACCTTTAGCGAGAGCGTTTCTGCTGCCTGATAACGCTCAGCTGCCAAGACACTGGTACGTGCGCCCGAAACCGGTTGCGAGGTCGCAGGTAGCAAGCCTTCCAAGCCGCTCAGCGTCTGCTTAAGTGTATCGTCGAGGGTAGCGGCGACCTCCTCGGTCAACAGATTCATGTTGTCGAGAATCGAACGCGCTTCGGCAAATCCCTTCTGAATCCCCGCTATCGCCTGCTGACGCAGCGCATCGATATCGGCTTCAGACTTGCCCCCACGACGTGCCTGTTCTAACCCCATCTCAACAAAATCGGTGATCCGGGTGGCCACTTTATCAGGGGTAAAATCCTTCGCATCGAGCCGTTTAAAGCCATCCGCAGCCGACATGCCCGGTATCTTCTGGGCCAGTTTTTCGAGCAGAATATCGGTCGCTGTGGCCCCTTTCTCGGCGGCAGCATTACGCAGCGATGCTAATGTCCCATTCTGATCATGACGGTTTATCGGGTCGGCGTGGTTACTGGTGATTTGCACGGTAAATACCTCAACTATCCTCAACGGTGGAACCTAGACTGGGTTATCGGCCGCCCACCAAGAAACATAAATTGAGGAACCTCATTTATCCTCCAGTAGGATTTAATCGCTAACTTTTAACACCAAGGCCCCACAGTCGAGACGATGAAGCACGCGCACAAAAATATTAATTCATATTTAATCCTTTATTTACAATGTGTTAAGAAAATTAAACAGTCTATAAAGATATTTAATGTTGCACTGCAGCATAGCGAGGTATAGAATCCCCTCATCAACCACTACTACCTACAGGTACTTAACATGTTCAAGAATCTTCCTACTGCTGACTTCTCTGCTTTTGGCGCTCCTGTTCAGAAACTGATCGAGCTGAACACCGCAACAATGACAAAGGCTTTTGAAGCCCAGAAAGCTGCAATTGAGAAGCAAATTGCTCAATCACAAGCTGATTTCAAAGCTGTTTCTGAAATCAAAGACCCTAAGGCGCTAACTTCTTTTGTGACTGCAAAATCTGAAGAAGCCAAGAAGAGCCTTGAGACTTTGAAGACTGAAGCTCAGCTAGCTGCAGAAAGCACTAAGGCTTACTTTGCTGAAGTTCAGGCTATCCTGGCTGAAAGCAAAGACGCTATCGTTAAAACTGCTTAATTTAAGCGACGTCTAAAAAGGCCCCCAGCAGAAATGGTGGGGGCCTTTTTTGTGCCTGCTTGTTACGACAAGGGCCAACGTCAGTATTAACGAGTACTAAAACCTAAGCCCGCGACCTCTAGGTTCGGCTGCTGCGTATTACAGCCAATACGGATACTAAAAGCGCCGATTGGGAGCAACGAAGGGTATTGGCAACAGCTGCCACAACGCCTTCTGGAGAGAGATCCGTCGTGTGGGTCGCTAGCAGCAACTGCGGTCCATCAGACTGTTCGCTTAGCTTTAACCTGCAAAAGCTACCGCACTCAGGCCCCGGAGAAGAGCAGACCAAAGTGCGGCACTCCGAAGCAGATTAAGCGAACTGGTAGAACGCCGCGCCAGCCACATAGCCCATCAAGGCCAGCGGTGTCATCACCTTCATGTACCAGAAGAAGTTGATTCGCTCCATGCCCATCGCCGCCACACCGGCAGCCGAACCGATAATCAGACAACTACCACCCGTACCGGCAGCATAGGCCAGGAACTCCCACATTTTGTGGTCTGTCGGGTAGATCGCCATGTCATACATCCCCATCGCAGCCGCAACCAGCGGTACGTTATCGACCACCGCTGACAGCAGCCCGATCAGGAAGATGATCAGATCGATATTGCCCACCGTTGCGTCAAGCCCTGCCGCCAAGGACGCCAACAGCCCCGTGGCCTGCAGTGCGGCAACTGCCAGCAGAATACCGAGAAAGAACAGCACGCTGGCCGAGTCGATCTTTTTCAGGATAGTGACGATATGCAGACCGGCATCGATCACCTCGTCACGCTGATGTTTGTGCATCAGTTCACTGACAACCCAGAGTACCGACAAGCTCATCAGCATCCCCATAAAAGGCGGCAGATGGGTCACGGTCTTGAAGATAGGAACAAACAGCAGGCCCGCCATCCCAACCCCAAAGATCAGGTTACGTTGGCTGCTGCTGACCACGAAGCCGTCTTTGTCTTCGGCAATGGTTGGTGTCGTGACGTGCTGACCACGCAGGGTATAGGAGAGGAAGCTCAAGGGTACCAGGATGCATAACAGGCTGGGGACAATCAGACTGTGAATGATATTGGTCGTGGTGATTTGGCCGCCAATCCAGAGCATGGTGGTGGTAACGTCACCGATTGGCGACCAGGCACCGCCCGCGTTGGCTGCGATCACGATGATTCCGGCGAAGAATAGTCGGTCTTTCTGCTCCGCGATCAATTTTCGGATCAGCGAGATCATCACGATAGTGGTGGTCAGATTATCCAGCGCTGCCGACATGAAGAACGCGATCAGGCCGATAGTCCAAAGCAGTTTCACCGTATTGGTGGAGTTAATTCGGTCGGTGATGATCGCAAAGCCACCGTAGGCATCGACCAGCTCGACGATGGTCATGGCACCCAGCAGGAAGAACAGGATACTGGAAATTTCTCCCAGGAACTCCAACAACTGGTGATGACCGACCCAGGCGACAGCCACTTCAGATGCTGTTTTACCTAGATGCTCTTCGGTAAACCAACCCGGCAGCGTCGAAATATCAATCAAGGAACCGGACGCCAGAATATAGACAGTCCAACAGAGCACCCCGGTCATGAGTGCGGAGGCGGTTTTATCGACGTGAATATTGTGTTCGGTGACGATGGCGATATAGCCAACGACGAACACCAAGCTTATCGCTACAAGTGCAAGTGACACAGGAATAACCCCTTGAAAATTTGAATGGCATTATCTAATGGTATTAATAGCTATCGTGATAACGCGATAGTCAAACAACATCAACCAAACTACGGGGTGGAGCTCTGATCAGACGAAGGCTAAAGACGCGATAGCGTCTATTGGCAAGCGTTTCCCGCCCAGCTAGGCCCTGACTCTCGGTAACGCTTGTTATCAGCGAATCGCTGAGCAGCTTAGGCGAAGGATCTGAATCATCTTCGGCATGACCTGTTAGCGACTCAACGTCCACACTCGCAGATGCGATGTTGTGAATAGCGCTTCCAGACTGTGGCATGCAAAAACTGGTTAGCAGCGCCAATAACAGAGACAGGGAGACCAGATTAAGCCGATCTCCACGTATAGCAATCTTGTCGCGGGACAGGATCATCGACGCTCTCTGCCAGCAATGCTGGCTAACAATAAAAACAGTATCCGGCCATTTGCCGTCTTAGAAAACGGGTGGATTATACGCCATGCATGATCAGTCCGCAGCTCCTCCCGGCGAACTGATCATACGCGACCCACCCTGTAAGGCACAATGCGACTCTGGGTGTACAGGCGCCTCGGCTCGCCGCATTTCCTAAGGCCCAATAACCAGACGCCTCGGGGGATTATTCCCTGACCTTAAGGCGCCCCTAAGAATCACGGCTTAGACTCTTTACCCAAGCTTCCGCCCCTTTCTCCATAGGCCATACGTCTTAGCAGGGCAGACAGCAGGGAAGAATCCCCGTACTATCCGTACCCATAAAAACTATATCCCTCAGGAACGTTTCAAATGTCGTCGCTGTCGATTCAAAACCAGTCAACCATGACCAGGCTCGATGGGCTCAAACAAGTAATACGCCCCTTCGTAATCTTCATCCTGGCTGCATTCGCAATCACCACCCTCAGTCGTGCGGGGCTGGTGCTTTGGCAAAATGAACGACTGTTATCACTCTCAGATCTTTGGCATGTTTTTCTGTTCGGGGTAAGAATCGATCTCTCATCCTTCTGCTACTGGATAGCGCCCGCAGTATTAATTACCTTTTTTATTCCCAACCAAGGCAGGATTAAAAACAGCTGGGAACTGCTGTTACGTAGCTGGCTGGTGTTGGGCCTGGTCATCATCGGTTTCATGGAAAGCGCAACGCCGACATTTATCAATGAGTACGACCTGCGGCCCAACCGTTTGTTCGTTGAATACCTTGAGTTTCCAAAGGAGGTGTTGAGCATGCTTTGGGGCGGCTACAAACTCGAACTGCTGCTTGGCACTCTGGTAATGCTGCTACTACCCAGATTGGCCTGGCATTGGCTTAAGCCAAAGTCCGCTCCGCAACAAAGAGGTCTGAACTGGCTAGAGCGCCTTGTGGGCTTTGTTGTCATTGTTTTCTTCGTTGCCCTGGGTGCCAGGGGGACTTTGCAGCATCGACCCATCAATCCAAGTTTCACCTCATTCAGCAGCGATCAACTGGTCAACAACCTGACCCTGAACTCAACCTACTCGGTTGCCTTTGCAATACGGGCGATGCGCGATGAGATCGACGCCTCGAATCTCTACCCACGCATGAACGAAAAGAGTGTCTTTAGCGAAGTACGCCAGGCGATGCAATTGAGGCAAGATCAATTTACCTCCGCAGAACGGCCAACACTTCACCACCAGGAGCTAGCAACCTCAACCCTGCCTCGCTATAAAAACCTGGTAATAGTGCTTGAGGAGAGCCTGGGAGCCCGTTTTGTTGGCACCCTTGGTGGACTACCAATCACCCCGGAACTGGATAAATTGGCGACCGAAGGCTGGCTGTTTGAGCGCCTCTACGCGACAGGAACAAGATCGGTTAGAGGGATCGAAGCGGTGATCACTGGCTTTGTCCCGACCCCCGCTCGCAGCGTGGTTAAACTACCGCGTTCCCAAAATAACTTTTTCACCCTGGCCTCCGCCCTGAAAGCCCAGGGTTATGACACCTCCTTTATCTACGGCGGCGAGGGTCATTTTGACAACATGGCGGGGTTTTTCCTCGGTAATGGATTTGAGCGTGTTGTCGATCAACGCGACTATGAAAACCCGAAGTTTATCGGTTCCTGGGGAGCCTCTGATGAGGACTTGTTCAACAAGGCCGATCAGGAGTTCGAACAACTACAGCAGCAAGGAAAGCCTTTTTTCAGCCTGGTATTCAGTTCCTCTAACCACACCCCTTACGAATTCCCTCAGGACGCAATCAGTCTCTACGAACAACCACCCCAGACACGCAATAACGCCATCAAATATGCCGACTATGCGCTGGGCCAGTTCTTCCAAAAGGCCAAGCAGAGCAACTATTGGGATGACACCCTATTTCTCATCGTCGCCGACCATGACGCCCGTGTGCATGGCTCGGACCTAGTACCGATCAAACACTTTCGCATACCTGGACTGCTGATTGGCAAAGGGATGCCTAGCAAAAGGGACGCCCGTATCTTTAGCCAGATCGACCTGGCACCGACCCTGTTGGCTTTGCTGGGCATAGAAACCGAACACCCGATGATCGGCCAGGATATCACCACCCTGGATGCGAACTACCAGGGACGAGCGATCATGCAATACGATCAGAATCAGGCGTATATGCAAGGAGATCAAGTGGTGGTGATGCAGCCCAACAAGCCGACGCTGCAGCTAAGTTATGACCCGTCGACGGCCCAGCTATCGCCTTCGACGCTCGATCCTGTGTTGGAAAAATGCGCCGTTGCGCATGCTCTCTGGGGCAGCATCGCTTATAAAAAAGGACTCTACGCTAGCGCCGCTGAAGTGCAAACCCCGGCACAGACCAGCCACTCTGAAACCAAGCACCTCTAAGACCGAGCATCTCTAAGCTAAGTCTAAAGTTCAGGAAAGAGGGCTGCTGGCTATAGCTAGCAACGGCTGATGAACCCTGCTAATCAGATCAAATCTAGACAGCAGGGTTTAACTGAAGCCTTAGTCGATCTGGTCAAGCCCTTGACAGGCCATCGCCACCGCTTTAAACACCGCACGGCCTTTGTTCAGGGTCTCCTTCCACTCCAGCTCGGGGAGTGAGTCGGCGACCACACCGGCACCCGCCTGGATATGCAGCTGCTTGTCTTTGATCACTGCGGTACGGATCGCGATAGCGGTATCCATATTGCCACTCCAAGAGAGATAGCCCACCGCACCGCCATAGACACCCCGTTTGGTCGGCTCTAACGAATCGATGATCTCCATCGCCCGGATCTTAGGTGCGCCGCTGAGTGTTCCTGCCGGAAAGGTTGCCCGCAATACATCGATCGCGTTCATCCCCGGCTTGAGCTTACCGGTGACATTGGAAACGATATGCATCACGTGCGAATAGCGTTCGATCACCATCCGATCGGTCAGTTCGACTGAACCTATCTGCGCCACCCGACCAACATCGTTACGTCCCAGATCGATCAGCATGACATGCTCAGCGATCTCCTTGGGATCATCGAGCAGCTCGCGCTCCATCGCCAGATCCTGCTCTTCGGTAATGCCCCGTTTACGGGTGCCTGCGATCGGCCGTACGGTGACCTCGCCATCCTCGAGACGGGCCAGAATCTCCGGCGAGGAGCCGACCACATCGAAATCGCCGAGATTGAGTAAAAACATATAGGGTGAGGGATTCAGGCTCCGCAGTGCCCGGTACAGATCCAGCGGTCGCGCCTCAAAAGGGATCGACATCCGCTGGGCGATCACCGTCTGCATCACATCGCCGGCGAGGATGTACTCTTTGATCCGCTCGACAGCCGCTTTGAAATCAGCTTCGGCAAAACCGGGCTTAAAGTCTGATTCGAGTACCTGTTGCCGCGGCGCCGGGCTAGCCTCTTGCGGAATCGCATCGCGCAGCTTGGCGATATGATGATCCAGCTTCGCCTGCGCCTGTGCAAACGCACTGTCCTCGGCAGGATCGGCATGGCAGATCAGCATCAAGCGGCCACTGAGGTTATCGAACACCACCACCTCATCGGAGACCATCAACAGGATATCCGGCGTACCCAGGTCGTCCTGGGGAATATTATTCAGTCGTGGCTCGATATAACGCACCGTATCGTAACCAAAATAGCCGACCAGGCCGCCGTTGAAACGGGGCAACCCCTTGAGTTCAGGCACCCTGTAGCGGGCTTGGAACTGCTCCACAAACGCCAGCGGGTCAGGCTGCTGCAACTGCTCCACCAGCTGACCATCGGTTTCGATGCATATTTGTTGACCGAACACCTTGAGGACCGTCCGGCAGGGTAGGCCTATGATCGAATAACGCCCCCACTTTTCACCGCCCTGAACCGATTCAAGCAGATAGCTGTAGGGGCCATGCGCCAGTTTCAGATAGGTACTGAGCGGTGTATCCAGGTCAGCCAGCACTTCGCGCATCACCGGGATACGGTTATAGCCCTCTAGGGCCAGTTCAGAAAAACGTTCGGGAGTCATGGTCATTCCAACAACAAAAAATCACATCAGGAGACGCTCAAGAGCGCACAGGATTGAGCAAAATCACATACAGAGAGGCCATCGCCAGCGTTTACCGCTGCCGAGACTCTGCTGTCCTGATTGATAGCCGCAAGGAGTCAATGCAAGTACCTGAAAGGTTAAGTAAAGCTAAGCATTTAAAATTACAGCAGCTCGGTCAGACAATCAACCAGCCAATCGGGCTGACTGGCCGCGACCGGCAGTGGGTAGCTGTAGCCATAGCTGACACAGGCGATCTTGACCCCGGCAGCGCGGGCGGCCTTCACATCGGTTGCAGAGTCTCCCACCATCAGGGTGCGCGACGCTTGGCTGCGAAAATGGTTGATACTATGCTGCAGCGGCAGCGGATGGGGTTTCTTCTGCGCCAGGGTATCGCCACCCAGGATATGGCCAAAATAGCGGTCTATGTCTAACCCTTTCAATAAGGATGCCAAAAAGCGCTGCGGCTTGTTAGTCACCAATCCCAGCTGCATCCCTCGCTCACGCAACTGCTCCAAACAGGGTCGGGTTCCTGAGTAAAGCTCGGTACTATGCTCGGCACTATGCTCGCTGCAATCCGCATAAGCATCCATGAACAGGGTCAACGCCTGCTGCTGCAACACAGGATCCAGATCAGGGTCAACCCTATGGCTATCACTCAAGGCCCGATCAACCAGGACCGCAGCACCATTCCCTACCCACTGCCGTACCTTATCCTGCCCAGCCGGCCCACGTCGCAGCTGCGCCAGCATCAGATCCACCGCCAACGTCAGGCTAGGTACACTGTCGATCAGGGTGCCATCGAGATCGAACAACACCAGTTCGATCCCTTGCAGCGGCCTTGGCTGCTCAAGCAACATCAGACCTTAGCCAGCTGTGCACGCAGGGCAGCAATCGTCGCTGCATAATCTGGGGTATTAAAAATGGCAGAACCGGCGACGAACATATCAGCACCGGCTGCAGCGATCTCGGCAATGTTGCCGACCCCGACACCCCCATCGACCTCCAGGCGGATGTCACGCCCGCTGGCGCGGATCAACGCCCGCGCCTGTTTTAGCTTCGCCAACGTCGAGGGAATAAAGGATTGTCCGCCAAAGCCGGGGTTAACCGACATCAGCAGGATGATATCGACCCTGTCCATCACATGTTCCAAACAGTGCAGCGGGGTGGCCGGGTTAAACACCAGGCCCGCCTTACAGCCGCCCTCGCGAATCAACTGCAGACTGCGATCTATATGTTCGCTGGCCTCGGGGTGAAAGGTGATGTAGCTGGCACCTGCCCCGATAAAATCTCCAATCATTCGGTCGACCGGCTTCACCATCAAATGGACATCGATCGGCGCCGTCACACCGTGATTTCGCAGCGCCTTACAGACCATAGGGCCGATGGTCAGATTAGGTACATAGTGATTATCCATCACATCGAAATGGACCACATCGGCACCTGCCGCCAGAACCTGCTCGACCTCCTCGCCCAATCGGGCAAAATCGGCGGACAGAATCGAAGGCGCTATTAGAAAGTCGGTCATAATCGGTCTCAAACATTGAGGGAGTTAATTGGCAAGGGTACCGATGCCGTCGGACTCCAACCGCTGGAGCCTAAAAAACGCTCATCTTAACCGAAACTGCCATTATTTCAGCCCAAATCGGTCAAATTGATACAGAAAAACTGCGCTTGGGTTCCTAAACCAATGCTAGGTATAATCGCGACATGAATCTAAAAAGAGCCAAGCCGATCACTAAATCGCTGATATCTAAACGGCAATTATGCCTGGCTGTAGCAGCGCTAACGCTCGGCGGGCTGCCGACGGCTAGTTGGTCGGCCGAAACCACCCCTGCCGACTCCAGCGCTCAGGTCGATAGCGGCAGCGACCCGCGTATCCTGCCGGACCTGGAACAGGAACGACTCCAAGCGCTGGCTAACAGCCAGCTCGCCGATACCCAAATACTCTGGCTTGAAACCACACAAGAATCATTCTTAGGGCTTTACCAAGAGGCCAATAGTGCCACCCCCGCCGGTGCCGTGCTGCTGCTCCATCACGACCGCACCAGCGCCGACTGGCCCGGCAGCATCACCACATTGCGCAAGGGATTGCCCGACCAGGGTTGGCATACGCTCTCTATCGCCTTGCCCGATCAGCCCGAATATATTCCACCCCGGACCCAGGATGTGGTGCTGGCCGACCTCGACCCCCTGGGACAGCCGAGCGAGGCCCAGCCCAGCGCCACGGGCGCAACGGCCGAACCTGAAGAGAAAGATAAACTTAAAGCGCACTTCGAACAGATCAGCGCCCGTATCGAAGCAGGACTGAATTATCTGGGCCTGAAGCAGCCACCCCTGGTGCTGATCCTGGGCGAGGGGACTGGGGGCTATTGGGCCTTGCGTTACAGCGTCGGTCTCGGCGAGAGCAGTACACTGCTGCCGGTTCTGATCGATGCCCTACCACCGACAACGCCCACCCAGCCGGCGCTTAAAGAGCTGGTATCAAAGTTACAGCGTCCCACCCTAGACCTCTATCATAGTAACGGCCGGGACCAGCAGCGCGTCGAGGTGCTCGCTCAGCAGCGACGCGATGCCTCCAAACGCCAGGGCACTGAACTACTGATCAGCAGCCGGATGCCTTCACGTGCTGGGGATTGGCGTCAGCCCGACGAACGTCTTCTGGGTGTAATCAGGGGGATGCTGCCACGCCTTATCGCGGCCAACCAAACACTCGAAACCGCCCAAAGCGAGCCAATACAAGCAACCCCCGGAAAGAGGCGCTGAGCCTAGGGCAGCTCCAAACCCGAACCGGCGATGACGCGGTCATCCTGTCAACGGGTACGAGACTGTTTGACCCGCTCGTAGGCGGCCTGAATCTCCTGGGTTTTCTCCTTGGCCAACTGCTGCATCTCGGGGGGCAGCCCACGCGCGATCAGCTTATCGGGATGGTGCTGGCTCATCAGCCGACGGTAGGCTTTTTTCAGCTCGGGATCACCGATCTGCGGCGAAACGCCTAGCACCGCATACGCCTGCTCTAATAAGCGCGGATTATTAGGATTGCCCTCCTGATGTGCCTGGTAGGTCTGGTCGGCAAACGCCTGCTCGGCCTGACAGCGGCGTAAAATTTGCTCAAGATCCGGAAAACTGATTGCCAGCGATGAGCAGACCTGTTGAATCACCAGCAACTCTTCCTGGCTTACCGCGCCATCAGCGAAGGCAGCCTGAAGCTGAATCTCAACGAACATCTGTTTTAGATTGCTGCGGTGGCGGATCAACCGCGCCAACTTTTGTATCTGCGGGCTAATATCAAAATCGAGCTGTTTACCCTGCGAAAACAGTTCTATCGCTTGCTGGCGTTTCTCATCGGTTAAATTCATCCGCGCCATCACGTCGCGCGCGTACTGAATTTCACTCTCGGTGACCCGTCCATCGGCCTTGGCGATTTTTCCCATCACCACAAAGGTAGCCTCAAAAAAAGCCTGCTGAGGACTCAGCGCGCCGAGTTTCACCCCGATCATCATCTGTTGCAGGCTATAACCAATAAACGCACCAAAGGCCAACCCAAACAGGCCGCCGCTAAACACACCTATTAATCCGCCTATCACTAATCCTGTCCGGTTCTGATAGATCCGCTCGCCCAGTTGCTGGGGGGTCATCCTCAATCCTCCAAATGTTCGTTAATACAGCTCAACTGCTGCGCCAACGCTGCCAGTCGCTGGGGCGTACCCACATCGATCCAAACACCTCTATAATACTCGCCCGTTACCGCCTCACGATCCATCGCTTGACGCAACAGCGGTGCCAACGCTTGAGCCCCAGGCAGACAACCCCGAAACAGGCTCGGGCGCAGCAGACTAATCCCAGAAAACGTTAACCGGGGCTGAGTGTTCGCGACAACCCGCCCCTGCACAAGTCCAAAGTCTCCCTGGCGATGATGCTCTGGGTTATCAACCAGCACCAGATGCGCCTCTGCATCCAGCGCTCTAGGCAAACGCGCTAACGGGTAATCACACCAGATATCGCCGTTAACCAACAGAAAGGGCCGGTCATCGGCCTCCGCAAGTAGCGGCAATGCCTGGATGATCCCACCCGCAGTTTCCAGTGGCACGGCCTCATGCGAATAACGAATCGACACTTTCCAGCGATGGCCATCGCCCAGCGCTGCTTCAATCTGCTCACCCAGGTGGCTAAGATTAATCACCAGCTCTTCAACTCCCGCTTTGGCCAGACGCTCGATACTATGAACAATCAACGGTTTTCCGGCAACCGGAAGCAAGGGTTTGGGGCAATGATCGGTCAAGGGCCGCATCCTCTTCCCCAGTCCTGCCGCCAGAATCATCGCTCTCACGGGGCACCGGTCTCAGTACCGGACAGCCTTAGTTGGCTCATATCAAACAACTGGGTGGCCGCCATGGCGGGAATCACCCGCTCCGCCAGCCAGCCTTCAAACTTGTTATATTCCGGCAGATGTCGGCCAGCCTGGCATAAATAATTAAGCGTTCGGGGAATATCTTGCAGGTAGGCAGGTTTAGCATCACGGATATTCAACCGTGCAAAGATACCTATCGCTTTAAGATGGCGTTGCATCCCCATACGCTCAAACCATCCCAGAAAACGCTCGGAAGAAACCGGTTCCATCAGCCCCATTTGCTGCGCCAAAGATGCGTATTGCAACGCCCAGCCCTTAACCCGGGACTCGGGCCAGGCGATGTAGCAATCGCGCAGCAGTGAAACCAGATCATAGGTAATAGGGCCCATCACCGCATCCTGAAAATCGATCACCCCGGGTGCCGAACCCTCGATCAGCATCAGATTACGGCTGTGATAATCACGATGGACACAGACCCTAGGCTGGGAAAGTGCAGAGTTAATCAGACTCTCAAACACTGTATTTAGCAGCTCTTGCTCGTAGCTGGTCAGGATCAATCCCAGCTGCTGACCGATAAACCACTCCCGAAACAGCGCCATCTCCCGGCGCAACATCGCTCGGTCATAGTCCGGCAGCGGATCACCGAGCACCGTGCGGCACTGTTGAATATGGGTCAGGGTCTGTATCGCCTGTGCATACAATAGATCCGCGTTGTCTGCATCAAGGTGCTGCAGGTAGAGCAGGTTGCCTAAATCCGAGAGCAGCATAAAACCCTCTTCAAGATCGGCCAAATGCACCACCGGCACATGAATATCCAAAGGCTCCCAGGCACGGGCGATATTAACGAAGCTTCGGCTATTCTCCTTGTCTGGCGGCGCGTCGACCGCAATCCAACTCAGATTGTGGCTATGGACGCGAAAATAACGTCTAAAACTGGCATCCCCTGAAACCGTCTCCAGGTGCCAACCGGGGTCCAGATCGATACCCAGGTGTTCAAAAGCTGTCACTATCCAGCTGCACAGCAAATTCCGGCGTTGGTCCACGAAGATATTATCCCAGTTAAATGATTTCCAGGTTCTGAGCGGATGCTTTATCATGCGCCCCAGTAGGAAGTGATCGCCGTTAATCTGAACGCCCTCCTCCACTGCGCGCATCTTACAAGAAATCCAACACCTTCGGACAGGGGCTTTAGGTCCCCGCCGCTCAGTACTGAGGGAGCCAACACAGCTGTTATGCCCGTTTTTATGACCTCCCCTCTTCGCGGGCTACTGTTGACTGTGATCTTCGCTGTGCCGGCCACGAGCGCCTGGGCCGAGCCCGTCACAGCGCCTGACAGGGTCAAATATCTTGCTCCTTTACCGCCACCAACGGTTGATCAGGCGCTTGAGTGCGGTGCCGATGAGAACCCTCCGAGCTGTTCAGCAGCGTCCTCAGAAACACTCCCGACCAGCCCAGCACTCGCAGTAAAACCTGCAACCCTGAAGGCGGACCTTTCGGATCAGCGCTATCGCCAAGCCTATCCCGGTGGCTATGCGCAACAACAAACTATGACTGAGACGCAGCAGCAGGCTCGGCAGCAGTGGCTCCACAGTGCCCGACAAGCGTCCAATCCCGAGGGCATTGGCGAACCTGAGAGTCTTTTTGCCAATGCTCCTTTTGCTTTTTTGGACTGGTACCCCAATCCAACCGGTATTTCACCGCTGTCGCACTGTCGTGGCAGCTACATCCAACCGAGTTTTGACTTTGACGACAGTGCGCTAGCCTCGGGGGCCGAGCCGATCCATGTATCTACAAGCTATAGCCGCACGCTCGACAATGGCCTCACCCTACTCGAGGGTGATATTTATCTGCGCAGAGGCAGCCGTCAAGCGCGAAGCCAACGAGCTCAGCTCAACCATCGCAGTGAAATAGCCGAGATGAGCGGCATGGTCCAGTACCGCGAACCGGGACTGCTATTGCTAGGTGAACGTGCCGAGCTCGACCTGGGCAATAATGAGGCGGTTATCGACCAGGCTCAATTTGTCGTCCATGAAGGGCACTTGCGTGGCTCTGCAACGAAGATCACCCGCCAAAACGACGGCAGCCTGCTCATCAACCAAGGCGCCTATACCCGCTGCCCTCCCGGTGATGAATCCTGGAGCATCAACGGCAGTAAGATCCTCTTAAGCCAAGAAAAAGGTCTGGGTGAAATCACCCATGCGACGCTCAGGATCAATGATTTCCCGGTGCTCTACGTCCCTTACCTGTCATTCCCGATTGATAAACGGCGGATGTCGGGCCTGCTGGTCCCTACGTTCTCGTTGACCACCGATAATGGTATCGATTTTTCTCAGCCCTATTACTTCAACCTGGCTGCAAACTATGACGACACCCTGACCTTCCGTCGTATCGACGCGCGGGGCAATATGCTCGAGAATGAGTTCCGCTATCGCAACAGCTACGGGCAGTTCGAGCTTGGGTTAGCCTACCTGCCCAACGACGAATTGCAGGCTGCAGAGGATCGCTGGATTGTTGGTTTCAACCATCAGGGCGAACCCTCTCGCAACTGGAGCACCCAGGTAGATTACACCTCGGTCAGCGATAGCGATTATTTTGAAGATCTGGGAACTGACCTCAACCTCAGCGAACAATCGCATCTAAATCAACGAGCTTCGGTGACCTATCGCTCCCGTGATTTTAACTTCGAAGCCCTGGTGCATGATTACCAGACTATCGATGAGGCAGACAGTCCCTATCGTAAACTACCGGCACTCCGGCTGGCAGGTACGCCTAAGCTCGATAACGACTGGTTATTATTTGACTATCTAGCCAGATTCAGCAGTTTCGATCGTGATCCTAGCGGCTTTACAGGCAACGCCCTGTTCAACGGCAGTCGACTACATTTAGAAAGCACCCTGATGATGCGCTTCGATAGGCCCTGGGGCTATATCCACCCCAGCCTTAAACTGACCCACACCCAGTATGAGCTGCAGAATACCTCGGGCACCGTCGACAGCGCCCCTTCCCGAACCCTGCCGCTGCTGAGTTTCGATACCGGCCTGCTGTTTGACCGTTATTTCGAGTATGACGGCGATGCCTACAGCCAAACCCTGGAACCGCGGCTGTTTTTCCTCGAGGTACCCTTTCAGAACCAGGACGACCTGCCGACCTTCGACTCCTCTGAATTGACCTTTGGCTTCAACCAGCTATTCCGTGATAACCGTTTCAGCGGCCTTGACCGCATTGGTGACACCAGCCAGGTCACTGCCGGTCTAACCACGCGACTGCTTGACAGCCAAGGCTATGAACGGGGTAATGCCAGTATCGGTCAGATCTATTACTCAAGGGATCGCCGAGTTCGGTTATCCTCGGTAGAATCGTCGATCACCGATAGTCGCTCAAACTTGGTCGCTGAAGGGCTGTGGAACATCACCCAGAAGCTGCGCATCTCCGCCGATGCCGAATGGGATCGCAATGCCGCCCACAACTTAGTCCGCAACTTCAAAATCGCTTACCGCTCCGATATCGACCATACAGTGAATTTTGGTTACCGCTTCACCGAGGACGAACTGGAACAGACCGACCTGACGATGATCTGGCCGCTGTCTACCCAGTGGAGTATGCTCGGCCGCTGGCAACAGGATCTGGTCGGTAAAGAGGCGCTCGATCTAATCGCCGGACTCGAATATGAAAACTGCTGCTGGCAGGTGCGTACCATCTACCGCCAGTGGATCACCGCTGATGATGACTTGCGTAGAAAAGAGGGCCTTTTCCTGCAATTCGTACTCAAAGGACTCGGCGGTATAGGCACCCGCGCTGCGGGTGATAACGGCCCTATGGCCAAGAATTTTATGAAAGAGATTTCCGGCTTTGAAGAGCATAAAAACAATGATTAATTCTGTTCTACGCATACTCCTGAGAGCGCTGCCAGGGTCACTTAACTCGCGATCATCATGTGCTCAACTACTGCTCCTGGGGCAACTGCTATTACCCTTTGCAATCATGCCGTCGGCGCAAGCCGACGAGCAATTTCTCGACCGGGTAGTCGCCATTGTCGATACCGACATCATCCTCCAAACCGAACTCAACCGCCGCAGCGCCCTTATTCGCCAGCAACTACTCGAACGTGACACCCGGCTGCCCGACAGCGATACCTTTGCCCGACAGGTCTTGGACAAACTGATTATCGATCGCATCCAGCTGCACCTGGCGGCCTCAAACGGGATTGTTATCTCCGACACTGAGCTCAACAGTACCCTCGACAGAATCGCCCAGAGCAACAACCTGCCGCTAAGCGACTTCAAACAACAACTCGAGGCCGAAGGCCAGAACTACCTCGACGTTCGAGAACAGATTCGCAGTGAAATGCTCGTCACCCGGGTACAGGAGCGCGTGGTCAACCAACGCATTCACATCTCTGAGCAGGAGATCAACAACCAGTTGGCTTCAGAGCAGGGGCGTAAAAACTCCGAACCTTTACTGCATATCGGTCATATCATGATCCCCCTCGACGATTCACCCAGCAGCGAACAGTTGATCGCCACCCGGCGGGCCGTAGCCCAGATACACCAACAACTTGTCGACGGTGCCGACTTCGCGGCAACAGCTATCGCGGTATCGAAAGCGCCCGAGGCACTCAAAGGCGGCGATATCGGCTGGCGCAAACCCTCAGAACTGCCCGAAGCGGCAGCAGAGGCGGTCGAATTACTCGCCGATGGGGAGCTGAGCCAGCCATTTCGGGTCGGTGGCGGATTCCATATCCTCAAGGTGATCGAGCGCCGTGGTGGGGCAGAGCAGCTGATAGAGCAAGCCAAGGTACGCCACATCCTGCTCAGTCCAAGCGAGATCCGTTCGCTCCGCGATGCGGAGCTACTCAGCCGTGATCTATACCGGCGCCTAAATGCGGGTGAAGACTTCGCCATTCTGGCCAAGCAGTACAGCGACGACCCGGGCAGTGGCAGCAATGGCGGCGATCTCGGCTGGACTATGGATGGCCAGATGGTCCCTGAGTTCGAGCAGACCGTGCATGCAAGCGCTATCGGTGAGATCAGCTTGCCCTTCCAGACCCAATTTGGCTGGCATCTGTTGCAGGTTACAGATCGTCGTGAGCAAGACTTCGGCCAGCAGATACTGCGCAATCAGGCTAAGGAGACGATTCGTAAGCGAAAGTTCTCCGAAAGTCTGTCAAACTGGCTACGTGAGATCCGTACCGAAGCCTATATCGAGATCAAGTTGTAGCACTGCGCGTCGATGCAAAAGCAGGTCTGTTAACCGGGTTAAATACCCGGTTCGGGTATTGGGATAACGGCAATACCCGCAAAATCGCATCGACCGAAGTCCTGCAAATCAGGCATTAGCAAACCACTCGATCAAGCTATCATTGCAAAATACGTTGTTGATTCACTCATGATGCTGACCACTGTCACAACCCGCATGCTGAAGATTACGGCAATAACTATCGGAGTCCCTCGGTCATGAACTGTTACCGCTTAGCCTTGACCCCCGGTGAGCCGGCGGGAATTGGGCCGGATCTCTGTATCCAACTGGCCCAGCAAGCGCAACCCCACGAGCTGGTTGTGATCGCAGACGCCGAACTGCTCCAACAACGTGCCAAGCAGCTCGGACTGCCGCTGAATCTGCGCGTCTTTGAGCCCCAACAACCGCCTCGCCCCAGCCTTGCGGGCGAACTCTGCGTACTCGAAGTCAAGTTAGCGCAGCAGGCGATTCCGGGCAGCCTGAACAAACTCAATGCGCCCTATGTGCTAGAGACCCTGAGACGCGCCACCCAAGGCTGTCTAGACGGGGTATTTGCTGCCCTGGTGACAGCGCCGGTACACAAAGGGGTCATCAATGATGCCGGCGTGCCCTTCAGCGGCCACACCGAATTTCTGATGCAGCACACCGCCAGCGAGCAGGTGGTGATGATGCTCGCCACCGATACCCTGCGAGTTGCCCTGGTGACCACCCACCTGCCGCTGTCTCAGGTCGCAGCCGCGATCACGCCGCAACGACTGACCCAGATCTGCCGGATTCTGGATAGCGATCTGCGGCTAAAATTCGGCCTGCAACAACCGCGTATTCTGGTCTGTGGACTCAACCCCCATGCCGGTGAAGGCGGGCACCTCGGCACCGAAGAGCAACAGATTATCGAACCGACCCTGGCAGCCTTGCGTAGCGAAGGGTTGAATCTGATCGGCCCGCTGCCTGCCGATACCCTGTTCACCCCGCGGCAGCTGGAACGAGGGGATGCCGTTCTGGCGATGTACCATGACCAAGGATTACCGGTACTCAAACACCAAGGCTTTGGCCACGCGGTCAACATCACCCTGGGCATGCCGATTATCCGTACCTCGGTGGATCACGGTACCGCGCTCGATCTGGCAGGCAGCGGCAAGGCCAGCACCGGCAGCCTAATAGCGGCAATTGAGTACGCGGCACGAATGGTCAGTGCGTCTACTCAGGCTTCTAGCAACACCTCCAGCCATACAGCCAGCTTGACTCCAGAGACACCCACTTCATGAAGCAGTCACCCCAAGGGCATCAGGCGCGCAAGCGCTTTGGTCAAAACTTCCTCCAGGACCAGGGCGTTATCCGCCGGATTATTCGCGCCATCAACCCCAAGTCAGGGCAGCATCTGGTCGAAATCGGCCCCGGTTTGGGCGCTTTGACCGAGGAGATCCTCAGCGGCTGTGGCGAACTCGATGTGGTCGAGCTAGACCGTGACCTGATTCCGATCCTGCGGACTAAATTTTTCAATTACGGCGATGCGTTTCGGATTCATCAGGCCGACGCCCTCAAGTTTGATTTTCAATCACTGGCGGCCGATCAACGTCCGTTACGGGTGATTGGTAATCTGCCCTACAACATCTCCACCCCGCTGATCTTTCATCTACTCAGCTACAGCGGGCTGATCGAAGATATGTACTTCATGCTGCAAAAAGAGGTGGTCGACCGACTAGCAGCCAAACCGGGTGACAGTGCTTACGGCCGACTAGGGATCATGGCCCAGTACTACTGCGAGGTCTCTTCGCTGTTTTTGGTCGGTCCCGAGGCGTTCCACCCCCAGCCTAAGGTTGACTCGGCGATTGTCAAACTGCGCCCCTACCTCGAACCACCCCATCCTGCAGACTGTATTGGCGATTTCGAGGTGTTGGTTCGGACCGCCTTTGGTCAACGCCGCAAGACTCTCCGTAACAATCTCAAGAAAATACTGCCTATAGAGATCATAGAAGCGGCTGGGATCGATCCGGGGTTACGCCCTGAAAATCTGTCGCTAACCGATTTTGTTCGTCTGGCTAACCACTATACTGGCTATAAATCACAGCAGAACGCCGTAACCGACACCCCGGAGAGCAGCCTATGACAACCCCACTCTCGCCGTCAGAGCCGATCAGCATCAAGGTTGAAACCCATTACCTCGATAACCAGTCCGACCCTGACAACCAGCGCTATGTGTTTTCCTATCACATCACCATCAGCAACCAGGGCGAAGAATCGGTAAAGCTGCTGAGCCGCTACTGGAGGATTACCGATGGTGATCAGCACGAGCAGGAAGTTCAAGGAAAGGGCGTGGT
>TARA_R110002167_G_C12706202_1_pt1 | contig 21363 bp, 15 predicted proteins | sample TARA_R110002167 | Tara Oceans TARA_R110002167 (sample SAMEA4398238) | marine metagenome | biome: Polar Biome; feature: [MES] marine water layer (ENVO:01000295) within the mesopelagic zone...; material: water (ENVO:00002006), including particulate matter (ENVO:01000060) such as......
AACTTGAACTCGGCATATTGTTTAGATGCTCTTTGCCGGACGCTTACTGAACAATTAAAGGATCTATTCATTGAAAAGGGTTATCAAGCTAAGCATATTGTAATTACAGGTGGTGAGCCTTGTATGTATGATTTAACGCCCTTATGTCTATCATTGGAAAACATGGATTACAGTTGCCAAGTAGAAACTTCAGGAACTTTTGAAATCCAAGTTTCAGATAAATGTTGGGTAACTGTATCTCCAAAAATCAATATGAAAGGGGGTTATAAAGTATTGAAGTCAGCCCTTTTACGAGCAGATGAAATAAAGCACCCGGTAGCTACTGAACAGCACATTGATGACCTTAAATTACTGATTAATAATTATAAAATCGCAAGAAAACAAGTTTATATTCAACCAATAAGTCAAAAGAAGAGAGCTACAGAACTAGCAATTCAATCATGCATCGAAAATAACTGGAGGCTATCAGTACAAGTACATAAATATATTGGAATTGAATAGCTTCAAACTATTTGACCTAGCACAACTTGTTCAAAGGAAGAATATAATATAGTCTAATCGTACAAACAGGATGTAATCGTTTGTTTTGGAATGTTTTTTAACTCATGGATGTGTAAATAATACATTTTTATACAGTGCCTCTGTTAGATCCTTATTAAAATACTTCTTCTCATCGTTACATCGTATTAGAGTTTTACTTAATATCAGTAACTTATTTGGTTGCTAGTAGGTTTTGAATGGACTTGGATTTCGATAAATTAAAGAAATATTTTGAAGACTTTGCACAAGGAAGGAGAAGTGCTCCGCCAATCTTTGAAATATCCCCTTATAACCGCTTAATCAAAGCTGTTGAATCTGACCCCTATTTGGAAGCCTTAACTACTAACGACCTATCAATATTAATTAGGCATGCACTGTTATATTCACTAGAGCATGGTATATGTGAACCCAGTTTAATAATTCCTATTACCTCAGGATGGCCAACCTATAAAGATCTGAAAAAACATAAGCTAGATATAGTTCGTAGCTATTCATTTGGCCTTTTAATAAAAGCTGAGAAATGGCTGCCCACCTGGTTGAGTGATAAAGACTTATTTCAAAGAGCTTACAAGGAAGATAATTTTAGGGACTTTAGTGATATCCCTATCGATCCAGTACTCCAAAAAATCACTGGTTTCTCTACTTTTAGCTCACAAGGGCAAAAAACTGCTATTCGTAGGGTTATGAACATGAACCCCGGAGATGCGTATTTAATTAACTTACCGACTGGCTCAGGGAAAAGTCTAGCTTTTTTTATTCCTGCTTTACTTAATCCCATAGGTCGGCTTGTTGTTGTAGTCGTTCCCACTATCGCTCTGGCCCTAGACCAAGAAAGACAGTTTAAAAAGAATCTTGAGAGATTAGAGCCTTACAATAACTGGAACAATAAACATTTTGCATGGCACTCCGGGTTAATCGATGAAGAAAAAGTTTCGATAAGACAGTCGATGAATTCAGGCATGCAAAAAATATTATTTTGTTCTCCAGAAAGTATTGTTGGTTCACTTCGCGGGCAACTCTTTGAATTAGCAAAAGATGGGCTTTTAAGTCACTTTGTCGTTGACGAAGTACATTTATTATCTGGTTGGGGAGATGAGTTTAGACCTGCCTTCCAATCATTAACCTCTATATGGAAAGGTTTATTATCTATTTCTCCAAAAGAGTCTATTCCTAAAACAATATTAATGTCAGCAACAATAACCTCAAATACATGTGACACAATTCAAAGGCTTTTTACTCACCCTTCTAGTGATTTTGTTATGCTCTCTTCTGCATATTTAAGGAAGGAGCCTGATTATTGGTTTTATAAATGTGACCATGAAAATATTAGAAAAAAGAAGGTTGTTGAATGTTTAATGCATTCACCTAAGCCTGCCATAGTTTATGTAACAAAAGTTGCAGATGCAGATGCCTTATTTAATGAAATTAAAAAGTCAGGGATATCTCGCGTTCAAAAGTTTACAGGCTCGACAGAAACAAATGAACGAGAAAGCATTATATGCCAATGGAATAAAGATGAACTAGATATTATCGTTGCAACTTCTGCTTTTGGAGTGGGCATGGATAAAGAAGATGTTAGAACTATTATTCATGCCTGTATTCCAGAATCAATAGACCGATTTTATCAAGAAGTTGGTAGAGGAGGACGTGATGGAAAAGGTTGTACATCCATTGTTCTATACTGTGAAGAGGATTGGAAAGTTGCAAGTTCGTTAAATAGAACAACTCTAATATCCATCGAAAAAGGCTTTAAAAGATGGAGTAAAATGTGGCACTCGTCACAGCCTACGTCAAATGTAAATAACACATCAAATATTTTTCGTAATGTAGACCTTAGAGTTGTCCCTTCACACCTTGAAGGAGGTAGTGACTTATGCGAAGCATGGAATATGAGGACACTCTTGTTGATGGCAAGGGCTGGCTTAATAAACTTACAAGCCCCAAGTCCTCCAGAAAAGTTAGATGCAACTGATATAGAATCAGAAAGCAATAAAAAATATTATAGCAGTGTTGTTGTTGAAGTTTTAGAAGGACACTTAGATGAAAATGTTTGGCATGAAAAACTTGATAGTTACTCCACTAGTTCTTCAATAATCCAAAAGGAAGAGTTAATTCGTCTTAGAAATATCTTAGAGTCAACATCTGAGGTTGGTAAAGAACTAGCTCTTACTTATGGGTTCAAACCTAAAAACGGGTTACCTGGGTTTTCATTAGATATAACATGTGGAGGCTGTCCTATATGCCGTAGAAAGGCAAATAAAAATAAGCTTGTTTATTCTATAGCATCAGAAACTATCGTTTCTAATGCTATAGTTTTACCGAATATAGAAAGTAACCTTTGCAAATACATGAATATATCTAAATTTCAAAGTATTTGGGCTTCACCATTTGAAGTTAAAGAAAAACCTGATGAATCATTAATATTGCTAATAACAGCTTTGAAAAATAGGCATTTAATAAATAGGGTTGTTATCCCTGATAATTGGAGTACTTTCTTTCAAAAAGAAGAAAGGTTCGAGTTTAGGTACTGTGGTTACCTGGCTGTAACTAGATTTTCAGATTGGAAAATTGAAAAATGGGATGATTCCAGTGGAGAAGCAATACTCTTAATTCCACCAAGAAAAGTTGATTTAGAAAAGGATGTTTTTTCTAAATTCCCTAAGTTATTTTGGGTGCTATTACCCTTTCAAACACCTCACTTAACTCACCCTGAAAGATTGTTTTTTGATGATTTTGAACATCAAATTAGCATAGAAGCATTACTAGAAAGGTTAAAATAATGTCTATATTAAACACCCCTAATGACGGTTTACCAAATATTTATGATCTGGTTTTTAACTGTATCGACAAATATGGACCAATCTCAGAAGAGAAATTAAGTTCAAAGTGCGTTCCTTCAGAAATTTGTGACCCTCAAATGTTTGATAATATTTTGAAACGCTGGACACAACTAGGTGTATTCCAAAAAGATGAGGAAGGTCTCTGGAGTCTTGTGAAATCAAGGTGGGACTGCCCTAAAAGAGTTGCTTTGAACGCTATATTTAATAGTTCAGCATTGGGCGATGTTTGGTCTACGAAAGACAGTTATGACTTTATAAGAGCAGCAGTTTGGCTACTTGCACAAGACATAACAAAAATACACTTTGATGAGAAGAGTTTACAATATTTAGAGAGTCAACAATTCTCAATGACTAAAGATGGTAGTCCCGTTTATCTACTACAAAATGGTGTTCGTATCCGAGGGTTTAAATATTGGGCCTCATATTTTGATTTTTTCATTAGATCAGGAGGAGAGCAAATAGACCCAACAGGCTTAATTAGAATTTACCTAGAAAATATTTTTATTGATTCCAAAAGATTAAGTATAGATCTGTTTTATGAACGTTTAATAGAGGTTTTACCTATTTTTCCCGGTGGAAGCCTTTATGAGAAGGTAACGGATAAACTAAATGATGGTAGTTGGCCTAAACCAAAAGCATCTCAAAATGAGTTACCAACGTCCTTGTCAAGAGCGATATTAAGATTAGAAGTTGAAGGTGTAATTTCAACCGATGATGTAAAAGGTGATGGGTTTAAGTTAAAACTGATGTATTCAAAAGATTTACCAGCCGCGACTGTTTCTCATATCTCATTGGAGTCCAAATAATGTTTTCAAATTTATTACCTTATTGGCCAGATTCTTCTCATGTTAAAGAGTGTATTAGAGGAATGGCAGAAAGCGACAACGATATTGTTTTATTGGCTGCTCATAAGCCAATGTCAATATTAAGAAGCTCTCTTGGTCGAGATGTAACAAAACCTAAAAAGTTGAACGAAAAGGATCTTTTAACTGCTTTTATGGCAGAAACTCAAGATGGTTTTTTACTTTTACCTATTACTGGAGAGTCAGGGTTAGGCAAATCTCATATGATTCGATGGCTAGAGTCTCATCTTCGCTTTCAACCTCAATCTAATGAAAAGTATCATATTGTAAGAATTCCAAAAGGCGTGAGTATGCGCGAAGTATTAAGTCGAATTCTAAAAAATATAGACGGTACTGAATTTGAAAAAATAAGGTCAGAAATAGACCACTTAATGGAAGAGCAAGACGAAGATAGCGTTAAACAAATGCTTCGTGCTCATATATTAACGCAACTGATCTACTTTAATAAGCATTTAAAAGATAAAAGGAAGAGACTTCACCATCTTTCAAATAAAGAGCAACTTCAGTTACAGTTATCCTCGACAGACCTTTTACAAGCATACTTATCTGACAATGAGCTTTCAGATATATTTATGAATGATTCAGGATGTATTGCCCAGTTAGCAATAAGTCATATGAAGGGATCAAAGCTCAATGAAATCAAAACTCAATTTTCAATTGAAGATTTAAAAATTGAAGATTTAGAACGTATTAAATCCTCTTCAAAAAAGACTCAGTGGGCCTTTGACACAATAAACAATAAAAATGATTGGGACTCAGCGGTAGAAGTGTTAAATCTTGTTATTGATAAGGCACTAAACCCGCTAACTAATGTAGGTAGTAAGTCAGCAGTAGATATATTTATTGATATAAGAAAAGCGTTACTAAACTCAGGTAAAGAGTTGGTTCTACTTATTGAAGATTTTGCTGCAATGGCAGGCATTCAAGAAGTAATCTTAGATGTTGCCATACGAGAGTCGGATCGCGGTGGAGAAGAAACAGAGTTATGTGTTATGCGAACAGCAGTAGCTATGACGAGTAATTACTTAACGAACAGAGATACAATAAACACGCGGGCACAATACGAATATATAGTTGATTTTGAATCAATTAATAAAAACTCTTCTGAACCAGCTTCATTCGATGAATTAAAAAATCAAGTAGTCGATTTTTGCGGAAGATACATTAATGCGGCAAGGTATGGAGTAGAACAGTTAGAGTGTAGAAAAAAAGAGATCTTTAAAGGGAAATTAGCTCCTTTTAAATCACCCTCTTTATCAACGGAGGGAGAGGACCTCTTAAAGACCTTCGGTACAACAACTGATGGATACCACTTATTTCCTTTAAATGAAGCTTCAATTGGCGAGTTTATTAAGTATTATTTATTTGACGGTAAGTCTTATAAATTTAACCCAAGAAAAATAATAAATAGGATTTTAATTGAAATTCTCACTCAACAAAGAAATAGCTTCTTTGAAGGAACATTTCCAACAGCAGCGTTGCCTGAACCCGACTTTCCAATAGATATAGATAAGAAAATATATAGTATTTCTCAAGATGAACATAAACGATTAAGTTTGTTACTATGGTTTTGGGGAGGAGCACCTCAGTCTTTAGAAAACGTGAATATATCTAGAGAATTTTTTGAACATTTAAACCTCCCTGTTGTTGGGGACGGTTATGTTTATAAGGCTCCAGAAGAGCCTGTAGAACCACTTATTAATCCAGCCCCCCCTAAACAAGAACCTGAGAATGTAAATCTAAAAACTTATAAGGAATGGAAGGAAAAACTAGATAACTGGATAAAACCAAGTGGATCATTGGTTACTACTCCTGATGCTAATAGTGTTAGAAAATGGATAATGGAAAGTTTTAAAGAACAAATTGATTTTTCATATACTTCGACAGTTCCTCTCAGATCTTTAAAAAATCAATCAACTAACTTTATCAACTTACCTAACGCTAGAGGAAACTCGGAAAAAGATACCGGGTACATAATAAATATTTTATCTGTAGATGATCTAAATGCTGAAAACCCTGAGAAAAGGTACAAATTCTATGATTTTCTGATAGCCAAAGTGAGATTTCAATATCTAGGAAGTAATAGCTGGGATTACGATGAAGGACATCGTGATTATCTACATTTCACGTCATTTGTATATCAAATGAAATCTGAATTTAAAAAGAAATACCAAGCTTGGTTAGCTAGTCAGCTTGAGAATACTTTAAAACTACTATTTAAAAATTCAGTGATATTGAATCAAATAAAGAATAAAAATACGGTTGGGGTGATAGAAGGGATGTTAAGCCCTAACAAAATAATAGTTAAGGATGAACCAATTGAAACACAGGATTGGTATAACATTAGAGTAGCGTGTTTAAACAACAGAAAAGAGCTTCAAAAAATAGTTATACAAGTATTTGGGCGCTTTCAAGGGAATGGGGATATTTGTTTTGGTTTAGATACTGAGTCGATCAATAACTACCTTGACAGCAACTTTAAAAAAACATGGGAAATGACTGAAATTAGTTTATTTGATCAGTTGCTTCAGGATAAACAGGCTCTAAATTTAAAAAAATATCAAATAGATATGAGAGTTACTAGGTCATTTACTATGGCCTTAAATCAAAAGGTTAATCAATTAAGAAGTGTTTATTACGAATATAAGGAATTAGTTGGTTCTCATACGAAACAGGATTTATTTGAGTTAGTAAATGGTGTTATAGAGCTATTCATTGAGAGTGGTCTGAAGCTACATGGTAGATCAAATGAGCAAATATCTAATGAATTAACATCTTTTAATAAGCTTCCAATTGGTGAATGTTTATCTAATTTTCAACCACTATCTTTAGATGAAGAAATATCAAAACCAGAGTTGGTTAGAGCTGTTTCATTAATAAATGAAAAGATACTAAAAGAGGCAATTAACTCATTAAGCATAATAAATAGTTATTTTCTAAGGGTTAGAGAAAGAATGGAAGAGGCTGACTTAGCTCAAAACTCAGTTGATAATGTTGAAGGAAATATAAATGTGATAAGGGATGATTTAATTAACCATTCAAACCTCATCATAAACCAATCAGAAGATTATAAGGTGAAGTTCTAATGGATATAGTTGACTTAGCCACAAACTTAAAGAATCAGATTGAAAAATACAATATAAACAAAAGATTAGAACAAAAAGCTCAAGATCTACAACCAATTGAATCTAAGTGGAGAGGGTCAAATGAGTCTATAGGTGTAAATTTACCAATTTTTACAGCTTTGTGTGAGAGAAAGCTCGCTTTTATTTCCCAGAAGCTTTTCGATAAAGCATGCATGGTTTCTAAGCTACTAGAAGAATCAAAATTAATTGAATTGATTAACTTATCCAATGGTAAAGAATTAAAACAAATAAATACGGAGCTTCTAAACCTAGAAAATAGCCTAATAAATGAATTACAAACTGCTTGGAGTGAATTCAGAGAACGTATTACGCCTGCTTTACCTGATAATATACAAAAGGGTTTAGGTGAAAATGACTCTAACTTAAATAAATTAAAAAACTTAAAGCGAGATTTACAAAAAATTAGTCAAAATATTCCAAGTGAGCTTGAGAGGTTAATAAAGACGATTAATCAAATGGAAGAAATATCTAGAAATATGACTTCAATAGTAGGAGAACTTCAGACTGACTGTCCTCATTTTATGAATGATTTTTTCAACAAAGCAGCTTCAGGCTTCAAATTAAATGACCTTACACCTGAAATGTTAACCTGGCTAAAAGAACATGGTGATGCTGATAGCTTTGAAATCAAAAAACAAAGGTATAGTTGGTAATAAATTTATGTTAGATGATGATGTTTTTTTAGAGACAATACTCGATTTACTCGAATCTTTAGAATACCGATTGTTAAGTTGGGGGGTTACCTATAGCTATTTTTCTGAGTTAGAGGTCATAAGCTTAATAGATAAACAATTAGAAAAACTAGATCCGGATGGTGTTTTACTATCTTTTAGCTCCCCTGAATTAGTTTTGGAAAAGTTATGTAAGAATAATTTACTTTTCAAAATAACGTTTCAGAGTGAGCCAAAATACAGAACAAGGATGGCTGAATCAGTTAGATTATATAAAGAACTTAGGCAAATGTTTCCTAAACATATAGAAGGAAATAGCTGGAATTCAGCTCCCACACTGGTTTCTGACTTAAGGTTTTTGAGAAAAAAAAGAAGTTACCCTTTTCGAGATAAGTCTGCTGAGTTTGTTCTTGAAAATTTAGCCGAACAAATGGATTTTTCTAATACAGAGAAGTTGGCATTTTCTGAATTATTGAAATACTCAAGAGGCCTTTACAGTCTTTCAGCTTTTCAACTCCGATCTTGTATCAACATACTGTCAGAAACTAAAAAATCTAAATCTTCAACGGCTACGATAGTTTGCGCAGGAACTGGAAGTGGTAAAACTTTAGCATTTTATCTACCTGTATTAACAAGCTTAGCCCAAAATATTTGTAATAATCACACTGGTTTTGTACAAGCTATTGCAATATACCCTCGCAATGAATTACTTAAAGATCAATTCATTGAGACTTGGACACAAGCTCGTAAAGTCGATAGCTTCTTAAATGAACAAAATAAGCGTAAAATTTTGATCGGTGCATTCTTTGGGCCTAGTCCACACGACCACCAAGAAAACACCTTAATTAGTAATAAGTCATGGAATAAAAGAGGGGATGGATTTATATGTAGTTATATAAGATGTCCTGCAAGTCATAATAATGTTAGCTGTAAAGGTAATATGGTATGGAGTGATGAAAATAGATTAGCAAATATTGAGAAACTGACGTGTGATTTTTGCTCTCAATCTATTGAACATGATGAAGTTATTCTAACAAGGCAGAGGATGTTGAAAGAAAAGCCTGATATCTTATTCTCAACAACAGAAATGTTGAATATGAACATGGGAACAACTGAGGTTGGCAAATTATTTGGTATTGGAAGCTATCAAAAACCCCCACAATTTTTCCTTTTGGATGAAGTACATACATACAATGGTATTAGTGGTGCTCATGTTGCGCTATTAATCAGAAGATGGCGTTACTTATCAGGAGCAAAATGTCATTTTGTAGGCTTATCTGCAACTTTGAAACAGCCTGCAAAATTTATGGCTTCATTGACAGGTATTGATGAGTTTAAAGTACAAGAAGTCGCTCCTTTTGAAAGTGAAATGGAAGAAGATAGTGCTGAATATATGTTAGCACTGAGAGGAGATCCTGCATCTCAAACTAGTCTGCTTTCTACTACTATTCAAACAGCAATGCTGACAAAAAGAATACTAGACAATTCAATTTCGCCTAAAAGTGAAGGTATATTTGGCACAAAAAGCTTTGTTTTTACTGATGATGTTGACGTATTACAAAGGCTTTATTACCAACTTTTAGATGCTGAAGGAAGGTATTCTAATGGAAATTTCAATCCAAAAAAAGAACCTCTTGCATCGATAAGATACCCTAGCGGTTCATTGCAACGTTTCATCGGAGGGCAAAGTTGGGACATGCCTTTAAAAGTTGGCCATTCACTAGATTCTAATGACCGTTCTGATATAAAAAGAACCGCTGCAATGGATTCCGGAGTCGATCAATCCGCAGATATTATTGTTGCTACAGCCTCATTAGAAGTTGGTTATAATGATCCGACTGTGGGAGCAGTTGTTCAACATAAAGCACCTCGTGATAACGCTCAGTTTTTACAAAGAAAAGGTCGTGCTGGTCGTAATCGTAAAATGCATCCTTGGACGGTAGTTGTATTATCTGATTACGGTCGAGATAGAATAGCTTTTCAAAGTTATGAAACTTTATTTCTTCCAGAATTAAAAGCTCGTTCTTTACCTATTACAAACGGATATGTGCAAAAAATCCAAGCGGCTTTTTCAACAATGGATTGGTTATCTCAACAACCAGAAATTTTAAAAGTAAATATGCCTAAATGGAGCAAAAAGAGCCTTTGGGAAGATCTAACCTGTCCAATGGGTTCAAATGGTAAATGTTTATCTAAAAGGCAGATTAGCTTATTAGCGAAAGTTGAAATTGTTTTATCTTCATCATATGAAGCTAAACAGTTAAAAACACATTTAAAAAGCTCTCTGATGATAAATGAAGATCAAGTCATGGCTTTGTTATGGGACTCCCCAAGAGCAATAATGACAACATTTTTACCTACAATTAAAAGGCGATTAAAAAGTCTCTGGAGTAAGAAAGGGCAAATCAAAATGGATAATCTTAAAAAATATCATCCAATGCCAGATTTTGTTCCATCAGCTTTATTTAATGATCTTAGCCTTCCTGAATTGGAAGTCAATTTACCAGAAGAACATTTTGACAATAAAATGATGCCAATACTTCAAGGTATGAGGGATTTCTCCCCAGGAAGAATAAGCAAACGATTTGCTTCTGAAAGTATTAAACAACGGCATTGGGCAGTTCCGTCAAATTTTACTCCTGAAGGAGGTCGTTTCAAATATCCTATTACCGAATATTGCGAAGAAAATAAACTAGAATTTTTAACAACATGCAAATTTGTCAAACCTGATGGACTCATCCAAGAGGTGGAATGTTATCGGCCACATTCCATATTAACAAAAACTCCTCTCGAAGAATGGAATATTAGTGAAACTAGTAATGCTTTTCTAAACTGGACTACGAATATAATCACTCCGGATATGGGGGATGTAGTTAATGTTTATCAACATAAACCTTGGAATAGTATCTTTGATAATACTAGACCAATTGAATTTTTTACACATCAAAACCATTGCCCTGTAGAAATGATAAGATTTTCTACAGGTTCAGTAGGTGAATTAAAGTACTCTTCTGCCAAGGAATCTACAAAGGTAGAATTTAATTTTGACTTAGAAGGTAAAGAGACTGCTCTTGGTTTTTCTTTATGGGTTGATGGCGTTTCATTTCGATTTAATAAACCATCTCTAAATATTGAATTCGATAATGAAAATATTGAATTACTTGCAGGATTAAGAACATCTAGGTTCATCGATGAAGTTAAAAATGATAGTCAATTAATTGAAAATACATTTCTTGCTGGTTGGGTCGCTGAGTCCTTTATAGCATGTGTAATTTGTGAGGCTGTACTATCAAATTGTTCTATTGAAGAAGCGACACTGGCAGTTAGTAAAGCAGATACAAAAATATCTCTAGTTGATGTACCGCATTTAATATTTCAATCTCTTAAAGTTGATGAGTCAGAAAGTAAAGATCAAAATTTACAGTTAAAATTAATAGAATTACTATCAAATGAACGAGTTGTCTCTGGGCTGTTAGAGTGGGCTAAAATCTTATGGGCTAAACCAGATAATGAATGGAGTGAATGGCTAAATATAACATACAGCACTACTTTAGGGGCTGCTCTTCAACAAACCATATTTCAGATATGTCCTGAAGCTGGGGAAGATTCATTAATTGTTGACTTAGATCTAGGGCCAAATCAAAAAGCAAAAGTCCCTCAAGGAGTTCTTGAAATTTGGATCACTGAAACTGATATAGGAGGTGGGGGGATATTAGAAAAATTCCAACGCGCTTACTCCGAAAATCCGAGACGTTTCTATGAACTACTGGAGTCTAATTTACGTCCAAGTGATTACGAAGTAATGGATCAAAATTTATCTTCACTATTAAAACATATAAAAGAAGATCTAAGGCTAGCTAACTCCTTGAAATCTATAAGGAGTGCAGACTCTCATGAGCAATACCTAAACCACTATCAAGAACTGATTGAACAGTGCAATCAAAAAGGACTCATGACAAATCACTCTCTTTTATCAGCTATTAATACAAGACTCTTGAAACCTGGTAGTGACCAAAACAGTGATCAATTATTAAATTGTTTGATAACCGAGTGGAAACACCAAGAATTAAGGTTAGGTATTGAGTTACCACAGAGAGTTTTTGCATTTATTAAAAGCCTTAATAAAGATTTGGACATGCTTATTAGTGTGTCAATGGACTGCCATCAATTAGACCAGCAATGGCGCTTTAATTTATTTAACGGTCTAATGTGGCCAAGAGGATTTGAAGTTAGAGATAGGTCTTTAACATTTTATAACCCATTTTCATATGCTAAGCCAACAGAAAAACTGTTACTTAAAGAACTGTTAGAAACAGGTGCTCTAAGGGTTAGTTATGGTTCTTCTGAGTGGTACGAAGAGGTTCATGAAGCTTTGAGAATCGATGGTCGATGCGACTTGATTATTGATAAAGGTATAGAGATGAAAGCGGTTATCTCAAAACTAATAGCTGAGCCAGTAGATACTCAAGGTTTCCATTTTTATCCTAGGATCAAGGGTGTAATTAAAGAACAAAATCAAATAATTATTATGTGGGAAATAGCTGAGGCCATCCAATGAGCCAAAGAAGAATTTTTAAGTCAAAAGCTTATAGAAAACAAGAGATTAAGGATGTTTTGAAATCTCTTTTTGTATCTGAAATCATTCAGCCCAGCCCTATACTATGGATAGTCTCCCCTTGGATTTCAGATATTGAAATTATTGATAATACGTCTGGTAATTTTGACTTTATAGAGCCAGCGTGGGGGAATCGTAATGTTTACCTGTCTGAAGTTATTGTGAAAATTATGCTAAATGGAGGGAGGATCAATATTGTTACTAGTAATGATGAACATAATAACTCCTTTTTAAAGAAGCTCACAAAACTATCAAAATCAAAAGACGTTCTACAAAATATTCGAATAGAAAAAGTAGAAAAACTACATACAAAAGGCATTTTGAGTAACAGTTTTTACCTGCATGGCTCTATGAATATAACCTTTAACGGAATAGATATAAATGATGAACAAATAAATCTGGAGACATCAAAAGAAAGTATCGCTGATGCATCTTTAGCATTCAAAAAATTTTATGAAGGAATGTTATGAACTTACCTAAAAAACATGATTTTTTAGAAGTTTTTTTTGGTAATGGTAACCAATTAAAATGGGAAGAAATTATTACGAATCGACTCCCTAAAATTTCAATTGATAAATTCATACCTTGGGTTAACAGTTATTTAAGTGGCTCTAAAACAATTATTATCCCTAGGGTTTATGAGGATGGGGATATTTATTGGTATGCAATGGCTTCTGACTCAAAAAGTTTTTCCGAACTAAGGGAGTTGTTACATAGTGCTGTAGGTTGTTCTTATTCCAATTTTAACGGCATTCCATACATATTAGATTCATCCGACCCTATAGAAAATGCAATTGGGTGTTACTTTGGTAATTTAGTTTTCCGTTTTACAACCACTTCTTCTCCATCAACTTCAAGTCATAAGGATGAAATTGTTGAATCTTTGCTACTAATGCATCAGCAGAATTTAGATAGGCCAATTAGAGCAAGTAATTTAAAAAGAGATAGAGGACTAATATTAGGAGACATAACTAGTGCTCTTTACCTTAAAAATTCCACAAAAGCCCTAAGTTACCTTGGAGAGTTAAGGTCCTCTGGAGGGGTTGGTTATCAAAATGAATTGTTTATTGAAATTCGAGCTTTTGATTGCTCAAACCAATGGGATAAAATATTTAAACATAATGATTTCCCACAACTTGTTGATTTACCGCGCCCGGCATTGGTCACAGAAGCTTTATTAAAAGCTATCTATAATCACCTGTTTTTGTCTTACGAACTTAATAATGACTTAAATGGGCAAATAGAAGCATTCAAATTATATGCTAAACAAGGCAACCAAGGTTTATTTAGAGTATTTAAAAGCATTAAATCTTCATCCGCCCTCAAAATGTGGTTGTTATGGTTCTTACTTGAAGGTTCCAATGACTTAAAAAGGACATCTGAATTGGTTCAGTCAGCGAGGAATTTAAGTGATAGTGATCATGTTTGGATTAATAAACTATTACCAAACACCGACCAGGAGAATACACTCGCGACATCAACTCAAGCTTCTAAAGAACTATACTTCCCAGAGGATAACTACTACGTAAATGCTGCTGAAAATGAACCTTTTCAGTTCTTAATAAACCTAATTAATGAGAGCGTAAGTCTTGAGGTTGCATCAATATCATTAAAATGTGCATGGCTAGTTGGCACCATAGATGCTGCTGTTTTATGCATGAATTTTTTGAATAGGATCGAAAAATCTGAGTTATCAAAATTACTTAAAAATGCGGTATTTTTAAAATATTATACAGAAATAAAAAACCTTATTCCCCAAGATGGTCTTAGTATCACAAATTGGAATGATTGGATCAAAAAAATCATTGAAGATATAAGTTGGACTTCATGTATAAGTGTTGCTGAGGAAGGTTCTACGACTTGGTCAGAGGAGTCATTTGATTTAACACTATTTTGTAATCAAGTTTCTGAAATAATAAACTTAAAATCTGAGTTAGCATCAAAGAACTTCAGAGCTGCCGTACCTTATATTTTAAATTGGATTGATGAGTGCGAGAGTGAAGTAAGCTATAAGGAGTTATGGTCTTCGATATTAGAATTTTTAGCACTTGACGACTTGAACTCTCAAGAAGATATTTTTCTTGCACAAGAAATTTTACCTAGGTTTTTAAACTGCTCCATAACCTCTATAGAGTATCAAGAGATGCTGGAGTGTTTAGATATTTTATTAGATTCTATAGGGGCTGAAAATATAGACCAAAGGATTGATGTATTAGAGTTGTTAGTAATTAATAATTGTTATAATCATGAGTGTAGAACCTCATTGTTGAATAAAACATACAGTATGTTATGTATAAACCCTACTCGATATCCAATCCATGAGTGGAATTTGTTTTTATTAATAGCTGAAGAAGGACGTGTACAGTTTGATTTACCAAATGTTTTAACTGACAATTCAAAAACAGAACAAGATACTTTAAGTTACTTAGTTGATTTAAATACTTATAAGATAGGCATATACACATTAACCGAATCAGTTGGCCTCAGAGTTAAAAAGGAGCTTAAAGAGTTATTCCCTAAAATAAATGTCCAATTAAATTCAGATAAAACATCTACAACGTCATTGGTCTCTTTAGCAAAAAACTCTGACTTATTTATATTTTCTTGGAGAAGCGCCTCTCATTCAGCATATGATGCCATTAAAGCAGCTAGAGGAAAACTTCCTTTAATTCAACCTGAAGGAAAAGGAAGCTCAAGTATGCTAAAAGCAATTTTAGATTATAAGTAATTGTTAAATATACCATAACAACTAGCTAGTGAGGTATGTAATAGGATCACTCAGATTATTGTTTGCAAATGCCTCCAATCTTTCAACACAAGAGCCACATGTACCACAGGCTTTTTCTTGTCCTTTATAACATGTCCATGTTTTTGAATAATCTAAGTCCATTTTGATACCATCTTTAAGAATACCGATTTTGTCTGTATCTAGATATGGAGCATGAACATAAACAGGTTCAAAATTTGCTACTTTAGAAGCTTGATCCATTACTTTCACAAATTCAGGCCTACAATCTGGATAAATTAAATGGTCACCAGAGTGAGCGCCATACCAAACACCTTCCGCTTCTATATCTACAGCGTAACCAATGGCTAATGAGATAAGAATCATGTTGCGGTTAGGTACAACAGTCGATTTCATGTTTTCAGCTTCGTAATGTCCATCTGGCACTTCTATATTGTTTGAAACAAGTGATGAACTAGTGAACAGATTAGAAATTGATTTAATATCTAAAATTTTATGTGAAATATTAAGTTCATTACAGACGTTTTTTGCACAGATAAGTTCTTTGTTATGTTTCTGGCCGTAATCAAAAGATAGAGCATAAACATCAAAGCCATCTTTTACTGCTTTGTTTAAAGCAGTAAAAGAGTCCATTCCACCTGAATATATAACAACAAGTTTTTTCATGTGGTTAACCCCAAACTTCTACTCTATATTTCCGCATTAAATAATTGGTTAGTTTTTGAATATCTCTAGCGATATTTTGAAGTTCATTCCACTTAACTTTATCGTCTGAGCCGAAATTCCAAAAGCCATTTGTCCAATGGCAAAATGGTTTCATAGCTTCTAAATCTGTTTTAAATTGCTCATAAGTAACAGTTTCTTCATGTTCATCTGTATGATATCTATCAAAAATTGCATCCATTAAGTGACCAAGTGCAGTCATACCAGCGCCATGCATCAATCGAGAGTCTTTAGGTTTTTTCCCCCAAGCGTCTGGAAATACGTCTCTTACAGCACCCCAATAATTTGATAAAACCTCTACCATTTTCTTGTCATCACCTTTACCAGTAGAAGGATCTCTATAGTTATACAAGGCTCCTTCTGTGAGGCTAGCTTCAATGAGCTTTAAAATAGAGTTATCTTTAACAACTCCTGTAGGGTTCGTTGCAGTTTGAATTATTTGATAAAAAGGAGAAGACTGTTGATGGTTTAAGTCATCAAGTAACTTGGCAGGAAATCTTCTTTTTTGTAGTCCCGCAGAAAGCTTAGTTTCAGTGTATGGTAATAACTCATAAATTAATCCCTTCGGTAAAGGCTTAGTTGAGTTAACTAATATAAATTGTTCTCGCTGTTCTTGGGCATCATCAGTTATGAATGCACTTACAGGCATTTGAAAAGTATCAATTTCTGCTGCTCTTAAAGCCGCAGCTCTTTGCTGACCATCCACAATTAGTCCAGGTTTGTCTTCGTCATTTTCTACTACAGGGATAACTAAATCCCCAAAGTTACTATTCTCAGATGATGGTACAAATTTAACAGCTTTACTAAATGCTATAACTAAAGCGTTCGGGATCATCGGATTTTCTGACTCTAAATAGCGTTGAATATCTCCAATGTGATTTGACACTTCAGGTCTTTGATAACCTACTAATTCGTCTTCATGACGCTTTACTCTTGAGATAGAAGCAATTGATTGAATTTCTTTCCCTCTAATCGCAAAGCTAAATAATTCTCTGCCTGGGCCTTGTTCTATTTTGAGTGCTGGTACTTTAATATGATTCATTGTTAATCCTGCTGAATTTTCTTCAATTCTTCTTGGAGTTTTTCATAAGCAATATAGAGGTTATGAAATCCTCGTCTTCTATTTCTGGCTGCTGCTCTTTTTAATACCACATGAATTCCGATATCTTGGCAAATATCACAGGGACACTTCTTCCAAGGTTTATCGGTTAAAACTTTATCCATCAGATCTACTCTGGAAGCTTTAGGATTATAGATCTTTTCATATTTAACTAATGAATTTAAAACCTTCTCTTTTGATATAATTCCTTTATCAAACTCTATGACGGAATTTAAACATTCTCTTTCAAGATCAAATGCTTGGTTTTGATCAATAACCCCTGATTTTACTAGTTGCCGCATATTGTTATTGGCATCAACCTGAGGTAAACCTATTGAGGTATAATCTTCACCATGTGTGTGATAATTAAATTTATCATCTTTCAAGCCTTTCATAAGTGGAGATGTACTATCAAACGAAGTAACACCAAAATTTGAAAATTCAGTTATATGGTCTAACCTATTGATGCCTAAAAGGTGAAACTGAGTATTGTTGTTTCTAATTTCATTTACGTGTTTAAGAACTGATAAGATCTCAGGGCTTTTTAAGGGGATCATGCCACCTAATGCGATAGTTTTATATCCCATTTTTTGCAAAGCTTTTACTGATTCCGCATAAGACTCAGGACTCCACCCATGTGCAACACCATATGGAGTGAAACGTAGTCCCTTATTAGATTTTAAGAACTCCTCCGCAAGTGTAAGAGTAATATCCTGTCTTCTTTTACATTCAATTAATTGATCGCCAGTTACTTTTTTCTTGGGTGTTTCAAAATCAAATATAATGTGATCCAGTGATATGCCATGAGTAAACCCAGAGTTTGAATAAAACTCATTTACTTCATCTATGGTATATAGTGGCTCGTATTCTTTAGCGTAGCTAAAAGCACCACAATCCCCCATTGTTTGATAGGATTTAGGTAGCCTAAAAAATCGGTATATACCTTCGCGGAAGAAGCGTTGTCGTTGTGCGACAGAATACCTACCTTTTACGCCATTCAGGCCATCAACTACTGCTTTCGATACAAGAATTCCATCGTAAACTGGTTTACTAAACAGTTCATGTGCGTATTTGTCATCTCGTTGAATAACACGATGTTCATTACGTGTCTCTTTCTCAAAGTCGAAAGTAGGATCGACAAAGTCATGACTGTCAGGGAAAAAAAACTTAACTTTTGACAAACTAAATATTACCTATTAATTCTTGTTTTAATTTTATTTCAATAAATTCTTTATATAACTTACCAAATCGCTTTTGTTCGCATGCCATTCCCTTACTTCTTAAAACTCTTAATAGTTTTGAAGCAGATGACTTTTTTATATCTATGCTTTCTAGCTCTTCTCTAATGAAATAATACACATCTTCATCTGTCAGCCTTTTTCTATTAAACTTCTCTGCGGGAGGCAAATTTTTGAGTAAATCATTGTACAGACTTTCCACTTGAGGAGCTACTGCTCCTTCAAGGGTTAATCTCTTTATAATATAGCTAGCTAATCTTATATTTAGAGATATTCTACTTCCCCCTAAATCCTTACAGAAATTGTCTTTTGCTTGGAAATAAAATTTTTTTAAAGACGGCTTTAAGTTTTGTTTACTTGAAAAAATATATGTATTTTCTTTATGAGCAATACCGCTAGAGGCTAGTTTCTGTAATTCGGGTTCTAGAACCTTTAAATAATTAGGGGGAACAACGATAAAGAATATATCAGAGGCATTATTTATATAAAGCTCTTCTATTGGTCCCGTTTTTTCATGATCAGTTGCTTCTTTAGCATTAATTTTATTCCACCAACTAATATTTCTTTCTGCAAGGTTTTCACCAGAAAAAAATTTTGAAACGGAGTTTTCATGATTCCCATTGAAAGTTGCATCGTAAGAGGAGATTTCTTGTTTAGCGGATATAAGTCCATATCCAGCGGATACAACCCAAACAGGTAAATCTAAATTATATAGCTCATTTACTTTAGACCAATGATCACCAACATAAACATCTATCGCTGCAACTAAGTCTTTTTGTCTTTGTATTTTATCAAGCCAATTTATAGAAGGTGAGCGAGTTTTGTCACAGATGTCTTTAATTTTTACATCGTGCTTTAATTTACTGGATTTACTGCTAGTGCAATTTGTGATCAAATGGATTTTCAAAAGTTAATGGCCTTTATAAACTACGCCACATGTGCAAGTTTCCATTAACTCAATTGCAGAAAGTTCTGGTAGGTTTGGTTTAAGTTTTTTCCAAATCCATTTAGAAATAACTTCAGCCGTTGGGTTTTCTAAACCTTCAATGTCATTTAGGTAATGATGATCTAATTGATTGTAAATTGGTTTAAAAATAGATTTCACATCTGAAAAGTCTATGAACCAGCCTGATTTTTCGTCAACAGCACCCTCTAAATGAATTCTCACTTTATATGAGTGTCCATGAAGTCTTCCACACTTATGTCCATCCGGAACATTAGGGAGTTTATGTGCTGCTTCAAACATGAAGTCCTTATAAATAGCTGTATTCATATATGTATCGGAATTTCCCCACTGTTAATATAAACAGCATTGTACACTAGATTTTTAGCGTCAGCCACTACTATCGATTGTTTAATCTATAGAGGTTGATATAGTTGACAGATAAAAAATTAAATGGTGAAAATATGGATTTTGAGCAGAAAAAAGTACTCTCTAAAATTATCTTAACTTTACAAAGTGACCATCATGGTTGTAAAGAAGAAGCTATTAATATGGCTAAAGAAGCACTTGGAATAGAGATTGAACACAATTCAATTCGTGAAATGATAAATGAAGTGTCCGAAGAGCAAATTGAACGCTTTATGAGTTTAATCTAAATAGTTTTTATAATTACATTAAGTAGAGTTTTTAATAATTATTAGGATCAATAAGTGAGTATAGAAAATAATTACCGAGAGATTATCGCAACAATTGGCGAAGATGTTAGTCGAGATGGACTACTCGACACTCCTAAGCGTGCAGCAAAAGCAATGGAATTTTTAACTCAAGGATATCAACAAAATATTGATGATGTTGTAAATGGCGCTTTGTTTGATTCAGACGCAGATGAAATGGTAGTAGTTAAAAACATTGAATTATATTCAATGTGTGAACACCATATGCTTCCTTTCATTGGCAAATGTCATATTGCATATATCCCAAGTGGCAAGGTATTAGGTTTATCTAAATTTGCTCGAATAGTTGATATGTATGCAAGACGATTACAAATTCAAGAAAATTTAGCCAGAGAGATAGCGCTATCTATACAAGATATAACAGGGTCTATTGGCGTAGGTGTCATAATTGAAGCACAACATTTATGCATGATGATGCGTGGAGTGGAAAAGCAGAATTCTTCGATGACAACATCGGTGATGTTAGGTCAAATGAGAGACAACCCTTCAGCAAGACAAGAAATGCTGTCGTTGGTTAAATCTTAATACCTTAATATATTAAAAATAAGTCTTTTAACCATATGGCTACATATTCAAAAGGCGATTATCATATCTATGATGATCGAAACAAGATTCAACTCGACAAAGTTGAATTACTGTTAAAGAAATCTTATTGGGCCAATGAAAGGAACAGCGATACCATAAAGGTATCTATCAGTAACAGTATTTGTTTTTCTCTTTTTTATAAGGAAACCCAAATTGGTTTTGGTCGAGTTGTTACTGATTTTTCTACTGTAGCATATATTTCAGATGTCATAATTGCATCTGAGCACCGTAGTAAGGGACTTGGAAAGTGGTTAGTAGAAACTATGATAAATGACTCTAGATGGAAAGGTGTTTTGCAACTCCTTGTTACAGATGATGCACATTCTTTATATGAACGATTTGGTTTTAGCAGTAAAAGTCAATTAATGAGTACAAAAGTATCTAACTGCAATTGAAAACCTCCTTTCCTCCTTAATCTATTTGCTAGTGCCTATTCATTGTCTGAATGTAATGGTAGTTAAAGTTTATTTTTTCTCGCAGATTAACTCGTGTTTATCGCTTTGTTTTAAAGTAAAATTAAAATCTTATATCAGTTTCACCGTTCTGGGCATCCACTTCTGACACTAAAACCAGCAGATAAATAGCATTTTAGTCTAAAATAATTAATTATATCGCCATAA
>TARA_R110002167_G_scaffold23597_7_pt1 | contig 21359 bp, 18 predicted proteins | sample TARA_R110002167 | Tara Oceans TARA_R110002167 (sample SAMEA4398238) | marine metagenome | biome: Polar Biome; feature: [MES] marine water layer (ENVO:01000295) within the mesopelagic zone...; material: water (ENVO:00002006), including particulate matter (ENVO:01000060) such as......
TGCACGGCAGGGGAATCGCTTTATCGGTAGCGCCCGCTTTTAATGCCTCCTTAGGCATGCCGAACACCACACAGGTCGCCTCATCCTGCGCCAAGGTCTGTGCGCCTTCACGTTTCATCTCCAGCAACCCCCTGACGCCGTCATCCCCCATACCGGTCATAATCACCCCTAAAGCATTTTTCCCGGCATACTTCGCGACCGAGCGGAACAACACGTCAACCGAGGGACAATGACGACTCACCAGTGGACCCGCCACCACCTCCACGACAAACTGGGCACCGCTGCGTTTAAGCAGCAAATGCTTGCCTCCCGGGGCGATAAGCGCCAATCCGGGCAAAACCCGGTCATTGTTACAGGCTTCCTTCACTCTGATCTCACAGATAGAGTCCAGCCGTTGCGCAAATGCCTCTGTAAACTTTTCCGGCATATGCTGCACGATAACAATGGGCGGCGAGACTCGGGGCAGCTGGGTCAACACCATTTCCAAGGCCTGTGTTCCTCCGGTCGACGTGCCTATGGCGACGATCTTTTCGGTGGTTTCCACCCCCCGCAAAGCCGAGCCTGCCGGCAGGATGGCATCGGCGGTCAATTTTGGTTTTACCTTAATCGGCGTCAGCGCCGCCTTCTGCTTGCCGACTTTAGCCTGACCCGCTGCTTTCACCGCATCCAGTAACTGCTTACCCGATTCATGCAGAAAGCCCTTCAACCCTATCTTCGGTTTGGTAATGATATCCACGGCGCCAGAGCTCAGTGCACGTTGCAAGGTCTCGGAGTTTTGCTCCGTTAATGAGGAGCAGATCACCACCGGTGTCGGCCGCTCCGACATTATCTTTCTCAGAAAGGTGATGCCGTCCATACGCGGCATCTCGATGTCCAGTAAGATCACATCTGGCCACTGCTTATCCATCTTGGCCATGGCGAAGATGGGGTCAGATGCGGTGCCAATCAATTCGATGGCAGGATCTTCGCTCAGAATGGACGTCACAACCTGCCGCACCACCGCCGAATCATCCACCACCAGAACTTTGATTTTTTCCTTCATATGTATCTACTTCATTATTCGTTTGGTGAAAATATGCATCAGCCGAATTCGTTTGGTGAAAATATGCATCAGCCGATCTAACTCAATCCCGCTGCCACCTTAACCAGGTGTATCCGGTGTGCAGATCCAGGATTACGGTCCGATGACCTGTCTGCCCCACGTGCTCGGAGTGGATCTTAAAATGGTTCGCTTTGAGCAGCTGTCGGGCAGCATTAATATTACGACGGCCTACATCGTTAGTGTTATTTCTAGATAGATTCGGGAACATGTTTCCGCCCCCGAATATTTTGACTTGATAACCTTCCCGCCGAGTTCCTGTGCGCTTCAGTTCAGCCAAAACCAACTCCATCAACTGATCGGCATAACGGCCATCGGGGGTTTTATTTGTCCTATTGGGATTCTCCGGCAACAGGTAATGACACATGCCGCCCATACGTTCACTGGGGGCCCAGAAGGTGATCGCGATACAGGATCCCAACAGCGTCTTAATCCGTTCACCGGTGCTGCCGAAATGAAATTCACCGGGCTTTAGAACTAGCATCCAGCAACACTACTCATCACAGTTTTTGTAGATCGTAGTTCTGACCAACTGCAACTGATCGGTAACGCCGTTCAGGCTCTCTGAGTGCCCGACGATAAAATGCCCTCCAGGCTTCAGTAGCGGCAGCATCCGTTTCACCACCTGCTGCTTAGTCTCCTGAGAGAAGTAAATCATCACATTACGTAGAAAAATAAGATCAAACTGACCGATATTCGGAAGAGCTGCGTTCAGGTTTACTTGTTTGAAATTCACATGTTGACGGATCTGTTTGTCGATCAGGAAGGTACCCTCTTGAGATCTCACTCCTTTCAGGCAATAGCGTCGCAGATACGCTGGAGGAATCTCGTGAGATATATTCATCGAGTAGTGGGCATTGCGCGCTTTGGTTAGAATTTCGGTGTTGATATCCGAGCCAAATACCTCCCAGACACCTTCACCCAGGCAGTCTGCCAGCACCATCGCGGTACTATAAGCTTCCTCACCGGATGAACTAGCGGCACTCCAGACTCGAAAGGCACGGCCCGGTTCCACTTTAGATAACAGCTCGTCCCGAAGAAAATCGAAATGGGCCTGCTCTCTGAAAAAATGGGTTTCATTGGTGGTGAGTTTATCGATCACCGTCTGCAGCTCGCCAGCTTGCAAACGGCCACTCATCAACCGATTAAAGTAGTCTCCGTAGCTGGATAAACCATAGTGGCGGATGCGTTTGGCCAACCGGGCGGTGACCAATCGTTTCTTGGAGGACAATAGGCTGATCCCTGCCTGATCGAAGATCAATCGCTGAAACTGACCAAATTCACTGCTGCTGATCTCGGTAATGACCTGGGGTTGAATTGGTTCGAATGGAAAATTATTTGCCATAGCGCCATCACTCAGTTCTGGACCTCCCTGTAGCTGCATACCAACAAATCGAGCGTGCAGCAGATAGCTGAATACTCCCTCAGGCGGTGCTTAACGCCGCACCAGGAGGAATACGTTCCAGCATAGACATCTCCTCTACCGACAGCACTTTAGCAACACTCAGCAGCACGATAAATTCATCCCTGACCTTACCCATACCACTGATAAAATCGGTCCTCAACTTAGCACCGAAGTTAGGCGCCGGACCGATATCCTGGTCATCAATATCCAGCACCTCGTTGACGCTGTCGATGACGATGCCCAGGTTGATGATTTCATCATCATTTTCTACCTCCAGAATGACAATGCAGGTGCGCTTGCCATCCTCGGAAGGGGGCCAGCCGAATCGTACCGGCAGGTCGATCACCGGTACTACATTGCCACGTAGGTTAATCACCCCGCGCACATAGTCAGGAACCATGGGTACCTTGGTGATCTTGCCGTATTCAATAATCTCTTTGATCGGGCGAATATTCAGTCCGAATACCTCCCCTTGAAGCATAAAGGTCAGAAATTGCTCGACCTTCGTATCCTCATGAGCAGCTAGCGTCTTGCCCGGCTTCTGAGATTCAATTAATTGAGCCATACTGCCTCCTAGAAGCGTTCGAAGTCTCTTTCCAGAGGAGCGACGTCAACGGCCTGTGCAGCAGATGCAGCGGCTCGATACCCTGAATTCGACTGCACCGGGACCACCGCTGCATGACTTCTTTCTCTCTGGCTGATTTTGAAAAAACTCATGACCTGCTGTAGCTGCACCGCCTGAGAGCTCATCTCCTCGGCCGTGGCCGACAACTCCTCAGAAGCAGAAGCGTTCTGCTGAGTCACTTGGTCCATCTGGCTCATGGCTGCGCTTATCTGCCCCACACCTGCCGCCTGTTCGCTGGAGGCCGCAGAAATTTCCTGAACCAGGTCTGCCGTCTTGCCGATGCTGGGTACGATTTCATCCAGCAGTTTCCCGGCAGTAACGGATACCTCGACACTCTTAGAAGCCTGCTCGCTGATCTCCTGAGCGGCCTTTTGGCTGCGTTCCGCCAGCTTTCTAACCTCGGCCGCCACCACGGCAAAACCTTTGCCATGCTCGCCAGCCCGCGCTGCCTCGATGGCAGCGTTCAGTGCCAACAGGTTAGTCTGGTAGGCGATATCCTCAATGATGCCGATTTTCGAGGCGATATTCTTCATCGCAGCAACCGTCTCGGCCACCGCTTCTCCGCCCTGTTGTCCCTGTGTAGATGCCTTGGTGGCCATGCTATCGGTGACTTTGGCGTTTTCGGCATTCTGGTTGATGGAGGCCGTGATCTGCTCGATCGAAGCACTGGTCTCCTCCACACTAGCCGCCTGTTCGCTGGTAGCCTGACTCAAAGACTGAGACGTTGCGCTCACCTCTTCGGAAGCGCTAGCCAAGGAATCAGCGCCGCTACGCACCTCGCTGACAATATCCAGTAAGCGCTGATTCATGGTCTGCATCGCAGCCAACAGCATGCCCACCTCATCCTTGGAGCTGGACTCAACATCGACGGTCAGATCACCGTCGGCAATACGATTACAGGCGGTTACGGCCTGCTGCAGAGGACGAGCGATAGAGCGGGTGATAATAACGCCCAACAACAGGCCGATCACGATGGATGCACCAGCCACCGCCAACAGAGCGGTCAACGCCTGGGTCTGAGCGTTAGCACCATGTTGCTTAGCGGCTGCCATCTCACTGCTGGCCAATTGCTCAACCTGGCCAAGTAACGCTTCTGCTTCTTCTCCGGTGGCATCCAGTTGCTCCATCGCAACGGTCGCTGCAGCCATCCGCGCAATCAACTCCAGTCGTCCATTGATGACCAAATCCGCGGCTTGCTGAAACAACTCATGAGCGGCATCAAGCTGCAGGATATCATCACGAATCTCCTCGATACTGATCGCAAAAACTTTGGTACCGTCGATCTCGCCGCCGTTCAGAGAGGCATCGATTACCGTATCGAAAATTTCGATGGTTTCCCGATACTCTGCTGCCAGTTCACTCACCGCCTTGGCATCGGTCATCTGAGCAACCTCTTCGAGCCTGACTCGAGCGGCCTGAATGCTATTTTTTACCTCCATAGCGGCATCGATCATGGGCACATGGTGAGTCATCACCCGGGTCAGCTCGAGCTTGTTTGTGGCACTGCTCATACCCTCGTGGACCAGCGCTTTGAAATCACCTTCCACTTCATCAGCCAGTTTGACTATCTGATCAAAAGCACCTTCCATCTGCAGCATCGCCTGATCCGCTTTCTGCTTGGCGACCAGCATTGACCGCCCCTCAGCAATCATATCCTGAGCTGCTTTCTGGAATTTGTTGTTATGCACCTCATCAGACTGTGCCACTAATCCGGCTAATTCAGCATTATCGGTTTTGATAATTACATAACCATCGGCCAGCGTCGCGCCGTTGATGATCGCCTCATTAAAGGTATCGAAAGACACCACTGCGGCCTCGTAGTTAACCAGGATTCCATCTAGCGCTGAGGCATTATCTGTCGCCAATGCCGCTGTGGCTCCTTTGAACTCTTCCATCGAATTACGGGCTTGCATCAATGACAACTTCATCTTGTTTGCGGCATCCACCAGTGGTGCCTCTTGATCTCCCACTACAACCAATTCGTGAGAGACTTTGGTAATACCGCTGTAGCCGAAGAAGCTGGCCACGGCCATTAGCAGGATCAGGCTTCCGAAGCCCACCGCCAACTTACTGCCTATATTAAAATCACGCCATTTCATGCTGTTCTCCTAGGTTGTTGCAACCATCAACGTGCAAATCTTGGTAATAGTCTGAATAAATAAAACGTCTGCATTTAATGTTCGCGGTTACTGCTGCTATTCGCTTTGCTTAAGCAGTGCCGGCACATCGAGAATCATGGCCACATCACCGCTACCAAGAATGGTTGAGCCGCTGATGCCGCTAAGTTTGGAAAAAATTGCGCTGAGGGGCTTGATCACTGTCTGGTATTCACCCAACAGGGCATCCACTACCAGGCCCGCCTTCTGGCCGCCACACTGCACCACCACGATGTTCTTGCGCTGAACCGCTTCACTCTGCTCCTGGAACAGATCCCTAAGGTTCAGGAAGGGCAGCACTTCGCCGCGCAGATTGACGTAGTCACCATTGTGCTGCAGATGATGCTGAGACTCCCTGTGCTCGATACACTCCACCACCGAGTCCAGCGGGATGACATAGGACGCATCCCCCACACCCACCAGAAAACCATCGATGATCGACAGCGTCAGCGGCAAGTGCACGCGTAGAGAGGTTCCTACGCCCAGTTCGCTATCTACCTCGATACTGCCCCGCAGCAGTTCAACATTACGTTTAACCACATCCATACCCACACCACGGCCGGAAAGGTTACTGACCTCTTCTTTGGTGGTCAGACCTGCTTCTAAAATCAACCGTAAAATCTCTGGTCTGGAGAGCTGCTGATCTGCTGTAACAAGCCCTTTTTCGATCGCCTTTCTAAGAACCTTATCGGGGTCAATACCACCCCCATCATCGCTGACCTCGATGACGATACTGCCGGAATCGTGGTATGCATTAAGCGTCACGGTGCCGTTCTCAGGCTTACCTCTAGCCAGGCGTTCCTCGGCACTTTCGATACCATGATCGATGGCGTTACGCACCAGATGGGTAAGCGGGTCGCCAATCTTTTCCACCACACTCTTATCCAGCTCGGTGTCGCTGCCTTCGATCACCAAGTTAATAGACTTATCCATATCCCTGGAGGCATCGCGGACCACCCGATTAAAGCGATTGAAGGTGTCGCCGATCTGTACCATTCGCAGGCGCAGTGCGCGGTCCCGAATCTCTTCGACCAAACGGGAGATCAGGAAAGAGGATTCCAACAGCTCCGAACTGCCAACCTGCTGAGCCAGCAAGTTAGTCCCAGCCCCGGCAATAACTAACTCCCCCACTAGGTTAATGAGCTGATCAAGACGCTCTGCATCTACCCGAATAGATGTACTCTCTTTGGTCTTGCGTGCCTTAATGGTCTTCTGCTGCTTCAGCACTTCATCGATAGTCTCCGGATGTACGGACCCCTGATCCACCAAGATCTCACCGATCGGTTTACGGGTGACATTCTTGTCTCCAGCTTGCTGAGTTTCCAGCGCTCGCTTCTGTTCCGATACAGTCAGGGCTCCAATCTCTAGCAGCAGATCGCCAATACGGTCATGGCCGTCCACAGTAATCAGTTTGTCGATATGCGCGGAATACTCACTAACCTTGCTCTGGGGCGGCAGGATATAGACGTGGGAATCTTCGGCAATAAATTCGAACACATCCATAATGATCTGCTTGTCGCAATCGCTGTTGAAGACGATTTCCAAGCCGATATAACAGGTTTCCGGGTCCATCTCGGCAGCGGCGGGAAGACTGTCGGACAGGGTCATGACATTGATAATGTCCCCCTGTGTCGCCAGATAACGCAGAAAAGACAAAGGGTCCATGCCGTTGCGCAACACATCCGGATGAAAGCGTAGAGAGATATGCCAGTTGTCATTGCTGACCTGAAGACCCGCATCACACTTCACCAGGGGAGAGACATCCGCCACGGTTGTCACCATTGACGGCAAGACCTGCTCTGCGCTGTCGCTAGGGGCACGGTCCGGTTCGCCAACGTCCTGCAGGGTGACGAGCAGTTTTTGACTGCGGGCCTGTGTAGCCGGCTCATCTCCCTCCGAACCAACCTGCTCAATCATGCCCTCAATGTGATCCCGGCAGTCCAGTAGCACAGCTATCATTTTCGCCGTAATCGCCACTTCACCATCGCGGACCCGGTCCAGCATGTTCTCGACTTTATGGGTAAAAGAAACAATCCCATCAAAGCCGAACAGCCCCGCCGAGCCCTTAATGGTATGGGCGGTTCGGAATACGGAGTTAATCAGCTCATTATCCGCGGGGTCGGATGCCAATTGATTAAGGGATGACTCCATGTCGCTCAGAAGCTCAAGGCTCTCAGTGATAAAGGTTTCCTGAGCCTGCTCCATAATGTCGTTCATTGTACGCCTCCCAACGTTGTGCCTGTCCGTTCGAACAACCGCTAGCCGCTTGAATCAGGGAGCTAAGATCAGAGGGTCACCAAAGTAGCTTTCCAGCCGCAACAGCTCCAGCACCTCAAGAGTGGCTGCGCTGTGCGATACCAGGGTCAGGACTTTGTCCGACGCCTTGGCTTCACGCTTGAGCAAGACCAATAACTGGATCCCGGAAGTATCGATCTCTTCGATATCAGACAAATTAATTTCCATCTGCCGACACCCGTTCAGCGCTCCCAATAGCCGATCCTTCGCCTCTGCCGCACTGTAGATAGAAAGCTCTCCAGACAGCGTCATGCGGCACAGATCACCCTCTTTTTCAGCGCTAAAAGCTGCGTCCATTGACCCTTCTCCTTGCTCGGTGGGCTAAATATCGGAACTAAGGCAGCACCAGCTTGGCAACGGCTGCCAACAGCTGTGCTGGCTGGAATGGTTTAACCACCCAGGCTTTGGCTCCGGCCGCCTGACCCTGACGCTTCTTGTCGTCCTGGGATTCCGTGGTCAAGACGATGATCGGTGTGAATTTGTAGCGCGGTAGCTTTTTGGCCTCCTGAATGAACGTAATGCCATCCATGTTAGGCATATTGACGTCGGTAATGATCAGATTCAGTTTCTGTCCACTAAGCTTACTCAGCGCATCTTTGCCATCACAGGCCTCGATCACATCATAGCCAGCGCCCTTTAATGACATGCCGACAACCTGTCGGATGGTGGCGGCATCATCTACAACTAATATGGTTTTATTGCCCATGAGACTGTCCTACAAAAAACACTGGCCTAAAAAAAAGTAATTTCACTATCCTGTCCATTGTTATCATCCACATCTCTGTGGTGATTCAGACGCTGCTCATCCGTGGCATAATTTAACGACATGTCGCGCAGCCACTGATCAATATCGATAGGAGCACCCTCATTACTCGTGCAATTTGTCACCTCATCAACCAGCCGATCCAGGCTATGCTCGACCTGCGCTAGAATCTGACTGGTGCGATCCTGAAACTGCAACGCCACCAGTACGTCAGAGATATCTTCTTGAATAATGACATTTTTTTCATGCAGTAAGCGGGCAGTTGCTGCCTGCGATGACGTGGCTTGATGGAAGCGACTCAGCACTGACGTAATGTTCTCCCTAGAAGCTGTTTCCGCCTGCATTTCCCGCTCGGCGGTCAGGTCTGCGACCCTCAAGGCTTCGTTCATCGATGCCGCTACCACCTCTACCTTGCTACGAATTTTTTGCGCCGTGTCACCAGAGTGTTTGGACAGGTTGCGTACTTCGTCAGCCACAACGGCAAATCCTCGTCCTTGCTCTCCCGCCCGTGCCGCTTCAATCGCCGCATTCAATGCGAGCAGGTTGGTTTGGTCGGCAATTTTTGCAACATCAATGGCCATGCCATCCAGTTCGGCGGTATAGCCAGCCAATTCATTGATCTGAGCCAGCATCTCGTTTTTGGTCTGCGCCATGGATTTGAGCAGCTCCACCACCTGATTCAGCTCGCCTTCACTCTGATCCAAAACGCTTTGAATATTACTGGCACCCCCTGCTTGCTGAGGTTCATCAATGGCCGCGCCCAGGGTGGCCCCCATCTCCCCAAACCTGGAGGACAGCTTGGTGATCTCCTCTTCGGTCTGCAGCCGAGAGGTCGCTATATGGCGACTCATGATCGGCAGCGCCTGTAGCAACAACGACCTTACCTGATCAGCATGGGTTGCGCCGACCTCGGCCTGCTGCCGTAGTTGCTCTTCCTGCCACTGCTTTTGGAGCAGCTCGATTTCGGATTCATAACGACGTAAAAGTACGATCCCGCTGAGGGTCCCAGCGGTTAAAAGGAATAGAGCGATAAGGGTCGAAGAAAGGGTGAAGCCGTCGATGATAAGCAGCGATGCTCCCGCGGCAACGGTTAACGCTATTGGCACACCGACAAACAAACGATTATTCAAAACTAACTCTCCCTGTTACAGGCCACTAAAATTCGGCACAAAACCCACTATCGACATACATATCATATTATGGAATTAGGGGTCTCAATATATCAGCCGATCATACTTCTTGATAGCTGAACGGTTAGACATTCGACCACTAGAGCCCCCTGCTGTGACTTGGATCAACGCTACACCCCTGAATCATTGACTTCATGAACCGGCCTGGCCTCTGCATCCATCTCTCAGTCGTGACCAACCGAGTGATCGGGTCGTCAAAGTTGCCTAAACAAGGCCGCAGCCAATATGCCAGCTGCGATCGCTGGCAAGGGTTTTTTCAGCAGCAACATAGTAATAGCGGTGGTCAATAAAGCCATTCGTGCGCCGTTGTCACCATTGATCGCCAGTGGTGTAAGCAGCGCCACCAGCACCGAGCCAGACATCGCACTGATAAACTGCTGCACCCGATAGTTAATCGGTACAAATGACATTACAAAAACGCCACCCCAGCGCGTCGCCAGCGTTACTGCGGCCATGACCAACACGATGATAAGCGCGCCGAAGCCTGTCGTTTCTATGCTCATGGTTTCTTCTCCATCCACATAGCACCCAAAATGCCACCCGCCAGGGCGCCAACAACAACGTGGCTATTGGTCGGCAGATACCAGTAAGCCAGCAGCGATGAAAGCGCGGCAACTATCCAGATGATCAACATACGTACACTCTTTTGTCCGCCAACCACCATCGCCAAGAGGAAACAACCCATCACCATATCCAGGCCCAGACTTACGGGATCCTGGATGGCACTGCCAAAATAGAGACCCAGCCAGGTGCCCAAGATCCAGAATGACCAGATCGCAAGGCCACCACCAAACAAAACCCCCATGCCTTGCTCGCCGCGACTAAATGCTTGCATCGACATTGCCCAGTTGGCGTCTGATACAACAAGCATCACCCCATAACGTTTTGCTGGAGGCAGATGACGCAACCAGGGGTACAGGGTAGCCCCCATCAGCAGGTGTCTAGCATTGATGGCAAATACAGTAATCGCTAAGGGGAGAAGCGATACCTGAGCACCCCATAATTCCAAAGCCGCAAACTGTGAAGCACCGGCAAAGACCAGGGTACTCATGAAAATAATAGTAGGGTTATCTAACCCGGCTTGCGCAGCCGCCAACCCAAAGGCGACCCCAAACACAACCACAAAAAGCGAAAGAGGTACTAACTGCTTAAAGCCGACCCAGACGTTACGGCGAGTAAGTTGGTGTCTATCTGTATCAGCGCCTGACAAGATGGCTCCTTTTTTTGATCTTTGCAGCCTTATTCGAAACAACTCGTGCGATAAAAGACGCTGTTGCCGTGATAACGAATCTGAACAGACCGCGTTGTCCCGTATCGGCTACAAAGCATAGGCCACGTCTTAAGATTGCTCAGACGTTAACGGCGGATTATTAGCGCTCCGATTAACGTACCGGGGCACAGCGCTGGGAGGCACGACCACGACCTGGTTGCCACCGGCCTCCTTCGCCTGATACATCGCCAAATCGGCGCTTTTGACAAACAGCTCGGCAGAATCACCTTCGTGATACAGTGCGATCCCTATACTTAAACTTAGCTGCGGAAGCTGACGCGAGGATGACTGGATCATGCTGGGTGCGATCTGAAAAAAAGTTTTGCGTAAACGCTCTGCGACGACTGCCGCTTTGATGCTGTCGGTCTGCGGCAGAATCAGCATAAACTCATCGCCGCCGTAGCGGAATCCAAAATCAACGCTTCGTAGTTCGCTCTGGATAAGCCGTCCTAGATAGGCGATGAGCGCATCGCCCTGCAGGTGCCCCAGGGTATCGTTTAGGGTTTTGAATTTGTCCATATCGATGCAGATCAACGACAGCGAATGGGCGTAACGGCTGTAACGCTCCATCTCCTGCGATAGCGTGGTGTAGAAATGGCGTTGGTTGAAAAGACCACTGAGATTATCCGTAATCGACAGCAGCCGTAGCGAGAGTTCAAGCTCTTTGCGAGCGCTCAGGTCATGGAAAAAACCGACACTGCCAACCTCTTCATCGCCATCCATGATCAGGGTTGCCGATATCTGGATCGGAATCACCTGCCCACTCTTGGATTTGAGTGCGGACTCATGGCCCTGGATACAACCAAATCCATCTACTAGCTGCGCGTGCATCAGCCGTTTGACCGTACGCCCCGCCTCGGCGGTATGGTAAAAATCAATAATCGACTGGGTCTCGACCACTTCACTGGAGGTGTAACCCAGAAGCTTTTCTGCGGCCTGGTTAAACAGCACAATAATGCCGTTCCTATCGACCGCGATGACCGGATCTGGACAGATGCTGGCCAGCTGATCCTGAAATATTTTTTTTATTGTCATGGGCTAAGGGTAATACCTTCTTCAGTTAAATCGGGTTGCCCAGACCCTGGCAGGCAAGGCAACTGGGCCATCGGTGCAGGCTGGCTAAATAAGTAGCCCTGACCAAGATCACAGCCGTAATTAATGAGTAGCTGTTGCTGTGCTTGCGTCTCCACCCCCTCCGCAACCACTTTCAACTGGAGTTTATGGGCCATCGATATCAGCCCCTCAACGATCTTCTGATCGTTAGTATCTGACGCCAAATCACGAATAAAGCTCATATCTATTTTTAATTTATTTACCGGCAGGTTCTTCAGCAATGCCAGCGAGGAGTAGCCGGTGCCAAAGTCATCGATCGCCACCGAGATCCCCATCTGTTTGAACTGGCGGAGCGTTGCTATGGCATCATCAACACTGTCCATGACGCAAGACTCGGTCACCTCAATCTCCAGTAATCTTGCATCTATATCGGCAGAGCGGACAATGCCGCGGATATTTTCTAACAGCTGAGGGTCCCGGAACTGCTTTGGAGACAGGTTGATCGAAAACTGACGCCGGGGCTTACCCGCTAACACATCCTGTTTTATTTGCTTGCAAGTCTGAGCGATGACCCAGTAGCCAATCTCGATAATCTTCCCGGTCTCTTCGGCAGCGCCAATAAACAGATCCGGATAGACTAAGCCCTGTTCCGGATGCTGCCAGCGGATCAGCGCTTCATATCCTCTGAAGACACCTGTGGTCATCGCAACGATAGGCTGGTAATGCAGCACAAACTGCTGCTGCTCAACAGCAACGCTCAGATCATCTTCCAACTGCAGCTTGGCAACAGCCTCGGCTTGTAAGGAGGCGGCATAAAACCTATAGCTTTTTTTTCCTGCCTGCTTGGCCGCATACATCGCCAAGTCGGCGTTTCTTAGGATTTCCGTTACTTCCCGTCCATCCTTGGGTATCAGAGTAATACCCACGGAGGGGGAGACCACAAAGGACTTATTACCCAAGATAACAGGGTGCGATACTACTTTTATCAGCTTTTCGGCAATCTTACAGAGGTCACGGATGGACTTGGAATCCAGCAACAACACGCCGAACTCATCCCCCCCTAAGCGGGCGACAATATCACTGCCCCTGACGCAACGGGTCAACCGGGTCGCAATCTGTTGCAGCAGCAGATCTCCGGCTGCATGCCCCATCGAATCGTTAACGCGCTTAAAGTCATCCAGATCCAGGTACATTAAAACAGCCGTTTTACCGTAGCGCTTACTTTCTTGGACAACTCTTTCAAGTTGCTCGCTAAGATAGCGCCGATTGACTAGTTCTGTCAGATGATCGTGGTAGGCTAAGCGCTCAAGCGCCTGGGTTTTTTCAGCCACAATGCGTCTTAATTTGTCAGGCTGCTGAAGCACAAAGGACACAACCCAAGCGATCAGAAAACCCATCAGGATGCTGGCAAAGTAGCCTGTGGTCGCTAACCAGCTCAGTGGCGGCTGGGGGCGACTCATCAGTAGTCGCCAGGTCGCGTTGGGAACCGCGATAGCCACCGAAAAGCTATAGGGACCGAGAGGAGTAGCCGAGCTGGAAAAAACTTCTTCCGCCCCCGTATCTGGATGAATCCGGCGCAGCTGGTAGCTATAGCCTTTGTCCATCAATAGATCCAACTCTGTCGCTCTGATCAGGTCGTGGAGATAGATCAGCGCGGAGGCAAAGCCCCAAAACTCTTCACCGTCGGCACCCATCAAATAGACTGGCTGCCTGCCGATCACGGCAATCCCACCCTGCACCAGTGCAAACGGCCCCGCCAACGTCATCCGGTGCTCCTGAATTGCGAGCTGGGCCTCTTTGGCGCGACGGTCGTCACGGAGGATGTTGTGGCCTAGCGCCTTCTCATTGCCTGCCAGTGGATGGATATAACGGATGATGCCCGCCGGAGCCAGTTGTAGGTTTGAGACCCCGCCGACGGACTTAATGATCTCATCGGCATAATCTTCAAAACCATCAAAAAGCCCTCGCTGTTGCCGTACCTCATGAGCCAAAATACCGGCTGCTGACAGGGACTGCAACAGACGTCGCCCGATCGCCGAGGCTTGCGCATTGGCTAGCTCGCTCATCAAGAAGCGCTGTTCATTACGGTGCATCGCCTGGCCATGGTATGTCCAGTAAGCGCCTATCGCTGAGGCGAGAATAAATGCCAGCAAGCAAGCCAAGTTTTTTGTGGTTATTAGCAAGAGGTTATTAACATCTGATTTTCAACGTCCAGATTAATATCACACTTAAGACCCTATATTAGCTAAGGTTAAGCGTGGTAGCTAGCCTGATTCTAACCCCTCTATAGAGATCAATATTCTATCTATGTTGCTGTTGGCACATGCCGGGGTAAGCGGCCAGACTTGCCGCAACGTGCAGCAGCAACCGGGACTCAGCCTCGCTGTTGATGCGTTCGTTTCTGCTGTCGGAACATCAGGTAGGTCGCCACCGCCACCGCACTGCTTACCACCAGCACAATCAGAGTCGCCAGAGCGTTTATCTGCGGGCTGACACCCAGACGCACGCTCGAATAGACCACCATCGGCAGGGTGGTTGCCCCCGGGCCCGAGACAAAGCTGGCGACGACCAGATCATCCATCGACAGGGTAAAGGCCAGCAGCCAGCCGGCGGCCAATGCCGGGGCAATCAGTGGCAGGGTAATAACAAAAAACACCCTCAGCGGTCGCGCGCCCAGATCCATTGCCGCCTCCTCCAACGAGGGGTCCTGGTGGGCCAGCCGACTCCGCACCACCACGGTGACATAAGCCATGGCGAAAGTGGTATGAGCCAAGGTTATCGTCGATTGACCACGCCCTGATGGCCAGCCAATCAGCTTATCCAGCGCTACAAACAGCAGCAGTAGCGACAGACCGATGATCACCTCCGGCATCACCAGCGGCGCGGTGACCATCAGCTCCAGGCCTTGTCGACCGCGAAATCGCCGAAACCGCACCAGCGCCAGCGCGGCCAGGGTACCCAACACCACCGCGCCACTGGCGCTGACGGCAGCGATCTTGATGCTCAGCCAGGCGGCATTGAGCAACGCGGTGTTGTTAAGCAGCTCGCCATACCACTTGGTGCTGAAACCACCCCAGACCGTAACCAACCGGCTTTCGTTAAACGAATAGACCATCAGGCTGAGGATTGGGCCGTAGAGAAAGGCATAGCCAAAGGCCAGCATACTGAGTAGAAACAGAGGGCGACGCTGCATCAGCCGGACTCCTCCGCCTTGCGCTCGAAATGGCGCAGCAACGCGAAAGGCACAATCAACACTAGCAGCAAAATCGCTGCCAGCGATGACGCCAGCGGCCAGTCTTTATTGTTGAAAAACTCGATCCAGAGTAGCTTGCCAAGCATCAGCGTATCGGGACCACCGAGCAGGTCCGGAATCACGAACTCACCCATTACCGGGATAAACACCAGCATCCCACCGGCCAACACACCCGGCAGTGACAATGGCAGGGTAATCAACAAGAACTGTCGCCAGGGCGGGCAACCCAAATCAGCAGCAGCCTCCAGCAACGAGTGATCGAGCCGCACCAGGATGGCGTAGAGCGGCAACACCACAAACGGCAGGTAGCTGTAGACGATACCTATATAGACCGCGATAGGGGTGTGCATGATCACCAGCGGCTGATCAATCACCCCGAGCCAGAGCAGGAAGTTATTTAGCAAGCCGTTGCCCTTGAGGATACCGATCCAGGCGTAGACCCGAATCAGAAACGAGGTCCAGAACGGCAGGATAATCAACATCAGCAGTGGCAATCGCCAGAGCGCCGGTGAGCGAGCGATGGCATAGGCCATCGGATAGCCCAGCAACAGACAGATCAGGGTAGAGATAGCAGCGATTTGCAGCGAACTAAAGAGTGCATTGCGGTACAGCGGATCCTCGAACAACAGCAGATAGGCGCCCAGATTGATCTTGATCGTAACCAGGCCATCGCTGATCTCGCGAATCAGGTCCAGATAGGGGGGTTGCGCCAGCGCCGGTTCCGACAGGCTGATCTTGAGCACAAACAGGAATGGCAACAGGAAGAACAACCCCAGCCAGAGCCAGGGCACACCGATGATCAGCGAGCGTCCCTGGGGCAAGAGTCGTTGCAGCGCTCGTGACGGCTGTCGTGGAAGAGCACCTTTCGACCCTGGTCTCATGCCGTCAGCACTCCACAGCTGTTGGCCTGCCAGCCCAATATCACTTGATCGTCCCAGGTCAACGGCTGTTCGGCCAGCGCCTGGACGTTGGACTGGGTAAACTGCACCCGTTTACCGCTGGCCAGCTCGACATGATAGATAGAGACATCGCCCAGATAGGCAATCTCACGGATCTGCCCCTGCAGTTGATTGGGTTTAGCGGCGTCCCGCGCCGATAGGAGCTGGATTTTTTCCGGCCGTAGCGCTACGGTGACACTCATCCCGACCACCAGTGGATGGCTATGGTGAACCAGCAACTCACCTCCCAACTCGTCACTTTGGATCCGCACCTGGTCATCGACCTGATCGACCACATGGCCCTCGAACAGATTCACCAAACCGATAAAATCCGCGGCATAGCGCGTCGCGGGGAACTCATACAAATGCCTGGGTGGATCGACCTGCTCTACCCGCCCCTGCTGCATCAACGCGATCCTTGAAGACATCGTCATCGCCTCCTCCTGATCATGGGTGACGATGATAAAGGTGGTGTCCAGACGCTCCTGAATGTTGACCAGTTCAAACTGGGTCTGCTCACGCAGTTTCTTATCCAACGCCCCCAGCGGCTCATCGAGGAGCAAAATTTTGGGGTGTTTGGCCAGCGCGCGGGCCAAGGCCACCCGCTGCCGCTGACCGCCGGAAAGCTGATGGGGGCGGCGAGCCGCGAGGGCTTCGATCTGCACCAGGGCCAGCATCTCGGCGACCCGCTCAGCGCGTTCAGACTTGGCCATCCGCTGCTGTTTGAGACCGAAGCCGATATTTTCAGCCACGCTCATATGCGGAAATAACGCATAGGACTGAAACATCATATTGACCGGCCGCAGGTAGGGCGGGACATCGGTCACATCCTCGCCATCGATATAGACCCGACCTGCGGTCGGGGTTTCAAAACCAGCCAGAATTCGCAGCAACGTGGTTTTGCCGCACCCGGATGCCCCCAGCAGCGAGAAAAACTCGCCCTGGTGAATCTGTAAACTCACATCATCCAGGGCATAGTAGCCATCAAAGCATTTACTGATATTTTCGATCCGTACGATCGGCTCAGTTTCAGGAGTTTGCCAGGCTGTTTGAGGTTTGAACTGGGCTGATTTCGTCATCGCTAGCTGTGCTCAAAGATCTAAAAAGGGTCTCACAGATCTAAAATGTGCTCTCGAATCTATACAGGAGCTTAGACCAAAGGGTGCTCAGAGATCGCCTTTACCGCCATCCTTGGCTCTCAAGGCATACAATCCATCCCTGGATATAAAAGATGCCCCTGAACGGGGCATGTTTCGGCTAGGGACTGTGGCTGGATTACTGCCCGGTCTTGACCCGCGTCCAGGCCCGGTTCATCGCGCGGGCCTGCTTGTCAGTGGGGGTTTTCAGTACCAGCAGCTTGGCCAGCGTCTGGACCGGTGGATAGATCCCGGCATCACTGCGGATCGCCTCATCAACCAGATCGGTCGCCGCCGCATTGGCGTTAGCATAGGCGACATAGTTAGTAATCTCTGCAATCACCTGCGGCTGGAGGAGGTAATCGATAAACTTATGCGCCGCAGCGGGATTGGGTGCATCCTTGGGAATCGCCATTACATCGGTCCAGACCACGGCGCCTTCAGCCGGTACCACATAAGCGATCTCGACCCCATTACCTGCCTCAGAAGCCCTGTCCCTAGCCTGCAGCAGATCGCCGGAATAGCCATGGGCGACACAGGTATCGCCGTTAGCCAGATCATTGATGTATTGCGAGCTATGGAAATAACGCAGCTGTGGCCGTACCCGATTGACCGCCTGGGCCGCTTCGGCGATCGCAGACTTGCTGAAATCATCGGTCGGTTTGCCCAGATAGGCCCGCGCCGCCACGAAGACCTCGGTAGAATCATCCATCAGCGACACCCCGCAACCAGCCAGTTTGGCCACAATTTTAGGATCAAACACCAGCCGCCAGGTATCCAGCGGCATCTCATCACCTAGAATCGCCTTCACCTTGGTGACGTTATAGCCGATTCCGGTGGTGCCCCACATATAAGGAACCAGAAATTGATTACCTGGATCGATATCGGCCAGAGATTTAAGGATCACCGGATCCAGATTCTGATGATTTGTGAGTTTCGCCGAGTCCAGTTTTTGGTAGATTCCCGCACTCAGGTGCCGATCGGCAAAGGGTCGCGCTGTTGGGAAGACCAGATCATAGCCGCTACTACCTGCTAGCAGCTTAGCCTCCAGCACCTCGTTAGAATCGTACAGGTCGTAAACCACCTTAATCCCCGTCTCGGCTTCAAACCGCGCGACGGTTTCCTCGGCAATATAGTCAGACCAGTTATACACGTGCAGCTCTTCGGCAGAGGCCTGTACAGCGCCCGCCATCAGTAGTGCCGCGGCGATCCTGCTCAATCCAAAACGAACTAATGTCATCCTGCTTTTCTCCCACGGCGATAAAGACAACGAAACAATCCCTGGCTGAGGTGATGCCTGGCAAATGCCTCGGGTATACTGAGCCGCAACAACCCGCCCCAGTCTCAAACGAAGAATATGAACAAAAACTCAGTAAAAAAAAAGAGTCTCTGGATAGAGTTTTTATCCTATCCTAAAAAACGCTCTGGCGAACCCGCTGCAACTGGAGGCGGCGGTCTGTGTCCATGACATGGGGATGGCGCTGATTCCTCATACTATCTTCAACAAACAGACCGAACTCGTCGACGCCGAGCAGAAAATCGTCAAGGGCCATATAGATTCGGGCTATGTCGAGGTGTTCAACCAGGTGGTTCGCGAGCACTTTATCGGTAACCGAGCGGGCGGCTAAGCTCAGGTTTAATACGCTCAGGCTTAATCCGATCTGCTGAAGCGCGCAGAACCCCTCTCCGGGCCCGATAGCCACCCGAAATGAGCGGCTGATGCTAAGGAGCCTTCGGTTTCAAGCTACCATTTTCATCTAATTGAAAACGGCGCAAAAAGAGACCAGCACTGAAGGAAAAAAATTCATTTTACCAATTCAGCACTTTCGATTATCTAGTTATTTCCTTTTGTGATTTTTTATCGGAGATTGAACAAGGTGTCGAACAGAGAATATCTTGACGATGAGATGGATTACGCCACGGATGACAGTGACAGTGACGATCTGCGTTTTTATAGTAAAAAGACCGGAAAACTAGACGTCAGACGCGGTATCGAGGACTATTTTGAACACAAGCGCCAGAGAGATGATGACAACTACCTCTTCGACGCCTAAATAATCGCTTCGTGTCAGCTCAAGAGCTAAGCACCCGCGGCTCTTAGCTGACTGACAAGCCCGTCATTATCCGTAAATTACAAACCAATCTCGGTTACGAGCACCGCGCAAGCGCTAAACGCCATGCCAGCGGTGGTTTAGCCACAAGGAAGGGCCGACTCGGCAACCGGCTGTAGTCAGAGACAGCGCTGCCCGCCTCCCCGCTCTCTTCCCCACACTGCTGCTCCAGTTGCTCGACCGTGGCCCCGTAGCGCAGCGCCAACTGCAACTGCGATTCTGGATCCAGCCTGAGGCCATAGAAACGATAGATCGCGGCAACCAGGGCAATAGAGGCACTGCGCATATCCTTTTCGATCTCCTTAACCAGCGCCTCTCCCCAACCTATTTTGCTGGTGGTACTCAGGTCGCGTTCAAACACCCCCATATTCAGGGTATTGGCATTGTAGATCGCACGCTGAACCTCGGGCCGTCGGATCTGGATCTCCTCATCCAGCGCCAGCGCTACCCGTATTGCCAGCTGTTTTGCCGCGCCAACCCGCTTGTCCGTCGGTTCGGAAATATCTGGCTGCAGCTGAAACCGCTCCAACAACGCCTTAACCACCCGTACTTTACCTTTATCGGAGAGCACAATACTGTCTTCGGTAATCTGCAGCCCTCGCCCCCCGCGAGTCGCGGAAAAAAACACCTCGGTTTCCGGATAGCTGGCCAAACGGCGCTTCCAGCGCTCCACCGTTTTAAGAAAATCGAGGTAGTCCCGCTCGGTGCGACGGTAGGCCATGTATGCCTGGCCGTAGAGTGCTAACGCCTGGCGCAGGATGGGGATCAGGGTTTTGCGGCACGCCGTATCCGCCTTCACCTGCGCCACCAGGGTTTCGATATGGGTGGTACAAAAGATCAGCAGCTCAGGCCCGGTCAGCCCCGCCGGACTGATCTGAGCACAGTTATTTAGCCGTTCGCTAGTTAAGGGGCTACTAACTAACCAGCTGTGAGTCAGGTTGCCGCTATCGATGCTATCGCTAAGGTAACTGGCGAGCGCCAGCAGCCGGCTGTAGGCCCGTGCGCGGACAATCCGAAACTGCAGCCGTCGCTCCTCCAGCGCCTCGGTTTCTCGGGCAAGCCGGGATCCGCCGGCAAAACTGAACGCCAGCATAGGGATACGTCGTCCGCACAGCAGCTCGAACAGCAGGGTATAGATATCTTCGGCATCCTCCAGCGTCATCAGCAGATCATCATCGTCGTCGATGGCAGCGAAGATCCGCTCGATGAAATAGCGCCCCCGCACCACTCCCGCACGCTTGTCGTAGCTGACGCCCAAAAAGCGCGCCTCCAGGCTGTTGCCCAGGGCGGCAGAATGCTGGCGCAAAGACGCCACCAGCAGGGTCAACTCCTGATGATGCTGCTGCAGGATATCCCGGCCACGGCTTAACATTCCGGCCCGGCGAAACAGCTCGATCTCGGATACCGCCTCGGCTAACCCAGCCGAGCCACCGATACTGCGTACCGCCGACGCCAACCATAGCGGCCCCAGATCGACGTCTTGCAATAGGATTCTGGCGGCCTCCAGCTTACGCTGGTCCGGGTCGAGCGCTTCCAACCTGAGATCGCGCAACCCCAGCACCAGATCGGGCAAGGTGCCCATCACCCGAACCAGCTGTTCAGTCACCTCCTCTTCGCGGCGACCTCTGCCGAGGCGATTGATCATATGCGCAGCCAGACCTATAACGCCGGTGATGATGGTATAGGCGATAAAAAATACCAGCGTCTCCTTGGGCAAGGATTTCCCATGGCCAAGATAATAACCGCCGATTGAGGCCACCAGCGTCACCGGCCCGGCGGTCCAGGCTAATTCGAGTACCCGATGGGTGGTCGACTTGCTGGTTGCTACATGCGATAACCGGCTAAGGCGACTGGCCCCCCGATCCTCGATCAATAGCTGGCGTTTTAGGCTGGGTTTACGATCAAACAGAGACATAGCGGCATGTTTACCTGGGAAGAAACAGGCCTGAGACTGGTGGCCCTTGAATGCGCGAGCATGCTACCAAAGTCGGCTACAAGCAAGCCAACTTAAGCTCAGTTTCAACCACAGCCGGTATTTAGCTCGCCGAGACCCCGGTTGCTCGCG
>TARA_R110002167_G_scaffold10108_3_pt1 | contig 21305 bp, 17 predicted proteins | sample TARA_R110002167 | Tara Oceans TARA_R110002167 (sample SAMEA4398238) | marine metagenome | biome: Polar Biome; feature: [MES] marine water layer (ENVO:01000295) within the mesopelagic zone...; material: water (ENVO:00002006), including particulate matter (ENVO:01000060) such as......
TAAAGAGTCTATTTTATTAAAACGCTTAATAGTTTCAAGGTAAAAATTCTCAATTTCATCTATATTATTAAGGTCTAATTCATGAAAATAGAGCTTACTTTTTGCATTTAAAGATTTAATAAGTTGATCTGCTATTGTAGTATCTCTACCACTGAAGGCAACATTGTATCCTTTTTCAATACAGGATTTCAATATTTCTTTACCAACACCTTTGGCACCCCCTAAAATCATTACTGTTTTCATTTTCACAATTTACTATGCGATAGTATAACGTGACCTATACAGGTATTATTATTAGGTCAACCTGATAAAGCTATAGATTAGATTTTTCATTTCCAACGAACCTTTCCATAGTGGTATTATCCGATGCAGAAATGTCAGCTCTTTTAATTACTTTTTGTAGTGTCATAAAGTATATTTTCATGTCAAGTGCAAAGGAAATATGATTTACATACCAGACATCGTATTCAAATTTTTTATCCCAAGAAATAGTATTTCTACCATTAACTTGAGCCCAACCTGTTATTCCGGGTTTAACTAAATGGCGTTTGTTTTGTTCTTCACTGTATAAAGGTAGGTAAGAGACCAATAATGGTCTAGGTCCTATAAGGCTCATATCGCCTTTTAATACATTCCATAGTTGTGGTAACTCATCCAAAGAACTTTTACGAACAAAGTTACCGAATGTGGTGATACGTTCCACGTCTGGTAAAAGTTTCCCATCAGAGTCTTTTTTATCATTCATGGATTTAAATTTCACAATCTTAAAAATTCGTCCATTTTTGCCTGGTCTTTGTTGATAAAAAAAAGGTTTTCCCTTATTAGCCACATAAAGTATCAAGGCAATGATTATCAATAGTGGTAATGCAAGTACTAATGCCGTAAATGAAACGATAATATCTATGGAACGCTTAATTAAAGGATACATGTTATTATTTTTTTTCTAGAAAATCTTCTACTACAGTTGCAAATTGAGCACAAAGGATAGATTTATCGTAAGTGCTTTCGGCTAACTTTCTTGCGTTTTCACCCATCAGAACTAGTTCATCTGGATTATTTTTTAGGTGAAGAATCTTCTTTACAAAATCTTCTGGCGACTCAGGATCTACGTAAACGCCGCAATGATTTGTTTCTACCATAGTTTTTGTCCATCCTTTTGAATTTACTATAATAGGTTTACCGGCAGATAAAGAATCGAATAATTTATTAGGCGAATTGGTATATAAAATAGGAATATTAGCAAAAGTCACTAAAGAAGCATCACACAAATTTACTAATTCAGAAGCTTCCTCAACTCCAAAACGACCAAGAAACTGAACATTATCAAGCTTATGTATTTTGCAGTATTCTAAGAATGATTCTATCATAGATCCGTATCCTATAAAAACAAAATCAATATCCGTATGATTTTTTAGCAATTTTGCAGTTTCTAATATATAATCAATACCATTAGAAAGACCCATAGAGCCAAAGTAAACTAACTTAAAACTATTTTTTTTAAGTTCATATTTATTCAATAGCTCTAAATTGTGCTTGCGAGGAAAAAAATGGTCTATTTTGGACATGTTGGGAATCATGGTTACCTTACTTTGATCCATCCCGGTCCGTAGTACTCCTTCCTCCATACCAGGGGAAAGAGCAACAATGTGTTTAGCATTTTTATAAATGCTTTTTTCTAACCATAATGCGGTATTTCTAAGGAACCAATTATTCAAAGCCCCCATCTGTATAGGAACCTCTGGCCATAGGTCACGTACTTCAAAAATGTAAGGAATTCCTTTTAATTTTTTTAAGAACAATGCTGGAATTCCTATGGTTAGTGGGGTAGAGGTGGCAATGGCCATATCCACATTTTTTTGCTTAAGGGTCATCATGGTGCTTTTTAACATAAAACCAAGATATGCCTGAAGTCTTCCCAGAAATCCCATTTTTTGATTGTAATAAGCTTTCAGATAAATTACCGATATGCCGTCTATATCTTTTTGTGAACTTTTCTCTTCTTTGTTTCGAGTACTGGTAATCATAATTACTTCATGACCATTCTTAATTAGTTCTTGACTAATCCAATAAGAACGGGTACTACCACCGTCTTCTAGTGTATTAAAATATTGGTGGATATAAAGGATTTTCATTGAATATTGTTTGATATGTTTAGTTTTTCAGTAAGATATAAAATCCTTAAGCTTAAATAAAATAGCTCTATTAATAAATAATTTATGAACGCTTATTTTCCGTGTCTTGCTTTCAAATATACTTTAGGAAATAAAACTTTTAACCAACCCATAGCATAGAACATAGGGTAGCGATATGGAAAAAATTTGCGCATAAAAAGTAATCTGGATTTGAATGCAATCCCCGTGGGGCTATATAAATGTTTTAACCGCTCTTCAAAAGTCATTAAATGAAAACTATGATAGAGTCCTTTGGTATCCCTTTCGCAGAAACCACAATAATTAGGCATGACCAATACAGGAATATTGTTCTTTTTACACTTCAATGTATAATCGTAATCAGCAATACCATGAACATAACCTTCTGATAAAATACCTACCTTATCTACTACATCACTAGCTACATACATTATGTTGGCATTACCCAAATCACATTGCTGAAAGTCGCCGTTCGGTTGTAAAATTGTAAATTGATATAATAATCTGTTTGTTAGTACTGCACCACCGTAGGTGAGCTTATCTGTTTCTGGATCTTTGGTAGAGCCAATGTAAACCCCTTTTGTCTTGAATGTCTTTAACGCATATGCATCTGTAAGAATTATATCATCAAAAATGTTTTTACAGATAAACGTATCATCATTCAATAAAAGATATCCGGTATATTTTTTTTTTATCGCTTCTTTCCATGAATTAATCATTCCACCGGCCCAAAATAGATTTCCGTTTCCTTGAAGAACATTGACTTCAGGAAATTCTTGTTTTATAGCCTCTGAGGTGCCGTCAGTAGAACCATCATCTGTTAAATAGATTGTAATTTGCAAGGATTTTTTAAGGGTAGACCAAGCCTCGTTGATGGATGCTAAGGACTTTAAGGTTTTGGCTTTTCTATTGTGGGATGTATATAAAACTGCAATATGAGTCATTAATAATATAATATTAAGAGATATTCTAACAAACGAATAATATGAAAAGTTAGTATTGAAACGATTAAAAATATTAACTTTTCACTCTATTCAATATTTATATAGAACAAATTGGATTGAAGTACCTATTTTAAAATCAAAAAATGCTTGTCTCAGTACAGATGCTCACTTCCATTTCATTAAGAACAAAATTAATATTATAATTTTGTAGATTGTGCGTTTTTAGTTCAAATTTATTAGTAATAGGTAAAGTAACATAACACTTCTTAATGAAGTTGATTTGCTAATATACAGCCCTAATTAATTACTTTAAATGTCACATATCGAGATTGAATTATACTATAGATAGGGTTTGGTTGCATCCTTAAAATCGGGTTCTTTTGATAATTTTAAATGCTATCTCAAATACGCTAAACATTTTATATTCTATATAAGAGGTGAGAATTTTTAATCAGAATTAAATGCTTATAATTATGATTAAATGGTATAATAAATTGTTCACACGCTCTATTTCATATTAGGCGTATAGTAGGTGTTTACTTCATGTTCTATACTTTTAAAAAAGAAGAGGAAGTAAAATAAATAAAGTAAATTTACGTTTTAATTCCTAGGAAAATTTACTGATTCCAAATGAAGATATTACATTTAAATTCCTATTATATTGACAATCATTTATATGCGCAATTATATTCCAAACTTAATGGTAGTGTTGAACAACGCGTGTATATTCCCATCAAAATGGATCGTGAGCCAGAGAATGAGGTTCACTTAATGCAAACAGAACTAATTTTTGACAAAATAATCACACCCATTCACAAATTCAATTATTTTGGAAAAATTAAAAAAATTTTTAAATCTATAATTTCCAAAGGCTTTGTTAATGAAATTGAATTTGTACATGCGCACAATCTATTCACCGACGGTGCTATTGCCTATAAGTTGAAGAAAAAATATAATATTAATTATATTGTTGCTGTTCGAACTACAGATATAGAGTTGCAATATCGATTCATGTGGCACCGTAGGCCATTTATTCACCGAGTACTTCAAGCTGCAGACAGTGTTATTTTTATCTCGAATATTTATCGTGATAAATTATTAGCCATGATGCCAAAATCTTTGGTTACCAAAATAGCGCACAAGGTAAAGGTGATTCCTAATGGAATAGATGATATGTGGCTAGACCAGCTTCAAAAACCTTCAGGAAAATTATCCGTTCCTGATGTGAAACTACTGTATGTAGGCCAAATTATAGAACGAAAAAATGTTTTACTCCTTATTGAGGCCGTAAAACGTCTTAATGCGGGTAGTGAATTTCAATATACGCTAACCATAGTTGGGCCCGAAGGTAAATCGGAACCAGATTATTTTAAAAATTTTTTAGAACGGATAGAACCACTTTCCTGGGTAAATTATCAAGGAAAAATTAAACCGGGAGAAGCACTTTTGCAAGCTTACAGAGCATGCGATATTTTTGTTATGCCATCTAAATTTGAATTATTTGGACTAGTGTACATTGAGGCATTGTCTCAAGGAAAACCTGTACTATATTCTAAAGGCGAAGGAATAGACGGTTTTTTAACGAATTATAGGGCAGGAAAAGCGGTAGATCCAGATAATGCCGATGCTATTGCAAACGGTATTAAGGAAATCGTTAAAAATTATAAAGATTATACTGATTTTGATGAAATTGTGTTGCCATTTAATTGGGATACCATTGCATCGGTTTACAGAAAATTATACATAAAAAAATGAATAAAATTGAAAAGATGGTGTACGATGTGGTTAAGAAAAACCAACACCTAAAGGCTGCTATTAGAAATACATACCAAAAAGTTTTTGACCTACTTCCAGACAAAAAAAATTATTCCAAAAACCCGATTGTAGCCAAAGAAGGATATTTTTTTGGATTTCATGACATTAGCCCTTTTTCACACGACGATTCTAAACTTCTGGGCAATCAACTCACCATTCCGTTCCGCATGAATACAGCGGAGGATGTATTGAACGTAGGTTATTTTGAACATGTTGATGGGCAATTAGGGGACTATATCCAAGTAGGACATACTTATGCCTGGAACTATCATAAAGGATGTAGGTTACAATGGGTTGGTAAGGATAAATTGATTTATAATGCCGTGTTGGAAGAAAATAAATTGGGTGCTAAAGTTTATAATATTGAAACAAAGCAGGAAACGGATATTCCCTTTCCCATTGATCACATATCCCATGATGGTGCGTATGCATCTACCTTTAATTATGGTAGGTTGGAACGCTACATGCCAGGATACGGTTATGCCGGTATTACGCAAGTTGACCACTACAACACGGAGAAAATGCCTGAGCGCACAGGTCTTTTTATTGGAAATCTAGAAACCGGACAAAAGGAAATGTTGATAAGTCTAATGGAACTTACCAAAGTAGGGGAGTTGGCAGAGGGTTTTGAGGAGTGTTTCCATTATGTGACCCATTCTTTGTTTTCTTCAGATGATCGCTATATTTCTTTTCTACATCGTTGGGTAGACGAATTCGATACGTTTAACAGACATTCGAGACTTGTAAGCTATGATAGGCAGGAAAAAAAATGTTATGTAGCCCCTACCAATGATATGGTGTCACATTATGTTTGGAATGATCAAAATCAAATTGTTGCGTTCTGTCGTATTGGTGATACAGATTGTCATGTGCTATTCAAAGAACCAACCCTTCAAGACTATGAGATTATAGCCTATCCACGTTTAAATTCAGACGGTCACCAAAGCTTTATTACATCTAGTTCATTTGTAACCGATACTTACCCTGATCGGTCTAGAATGGCCAACCTTTATAAAGTAGATGCTACTACGAACGAAGTCGAGCATCTTGCCTCCTTAAAATCGTTTAAGCAGTTTCAGTCTCAAACTCTTAAGCATTGGTGTTGTGATTTTCATCCCCGTATGAATCGTAAAGGTGATATCGTCTGTTTTGATTCCGTACATACCGGCCAAAGAGCACTTTGTATAATGAAGATTGATTAAGTATATAGGTTAAAGGGTCTCAGTAAAATTTGCTAGCAATCAACAATTACATTTTTTTATTTAAATACGATACAATTTTATTGGCAATGCGTTCATTCCCTTCCCTTTTATAATGGCCATCGGAGAAGCGTTGGGATTTATCAATAGCTATCTCTATTAGGTCTTGAGTGATTCCTTTATCTGTTAGTGTTGAAGCGGCTAAATTATCATGTAATATATAAACGATATTAGCCGTGTTTTTGCGTATTAAACTATAATTAGGCTCACTATATAGTTTAGGACCATCAATTTTACTTTGTATTAGATTAATAAAGGTGGATGAAGAACTTTCAAACGAGTTGTTATTATCTTGGTAAGATAAATCGTTTGTTCCGGTAAGGACTATAAATACCTTTTTTAAAGATTTTAAATTGTATTCTTCATATATTTTGTAATAGTCATGAATATTCCCTCCTGCTTTTCCAAAATTATATACTGTAGCAGATTCTAACTTTTCATCTAATAAATAGGCAATGGAATTATAGGTGCCAACTACTGTTGAGTTTACAAAAGAGTCACCTATGATAGCATAGTTTTGCGAATTGTCTTTGCCTATAAAATCTGAGTGAGAATAGTATCCTATGTTGTTTTTATGGTTTTCAATGGGTTCTCCATCAGGATTTAAGACAGTTTTATCTTTTTCAGACCCTTTAACGATATTCTTAGAGAAACTAGCAAAACTACGTAGACTGAATATTGATGGGCTCTTACCATAAAATACTTCTATTGTAAGAATAAGTATAACTGAATAGCCTGCGGTTTTTATCAAAAATTTTTTCATACCTGTTGTAAATTAATTACTTGATTAGGTGTTATTATTTAAATAATATTTAAAATTGAAAATAAATAAAGTCAGTTTGAACCAATCCAAAGAAGCGTACAACTTGAAATGCAATAAACATATAAAAGAGTAAGCGTACCACAAAATGTTTAGAAATAGTGGACAGACGTTCATCACCACGAAGCCCCCATTCTAGAGCCATTAAAATTAGAACATAACCTACACCCTGTAATTTGGACTGAGGTAATTCTAGATCCGTAAACATTTTTGAGATATAGTTTACTGCAGCTAAAAGATTGTCGCTTCTAAAAAATACCCAGGCCAATGTTACAAAAAAGAAAGTGCTCCCCATCTGAAATATCTCTTTAATCGAAGGTAAGTAAGTGCTTTCAGCTACGCCATTACTTAGGTATTTTCTATTGGTATTAAAGATAAATGAAGGAATATAGAGTAGCGCGTGAATTAATCCCCAAATTATAAAAGTCCAATTGGCTCCATGCCAAAAACCACTCACGATAAAGATGATAAAAATATTCTTTAAAGAAGCCCATTTTCCATCTCTAGAACCCCCCAAGGGTATATAAAGGTAGTCCCTAAACCAAGTGGAGAGTGAAATGTGCCACCTTCTCCAGAATTCTCCGATATTTCTTGAAAAATATGGAAATTTAAAGTTGGACATCAATTCAAATCCAAAGAGCTTTGATACTCCGATGGCAATATCCGAATAGCCGCTAAAATCACAATAAATCTGGATAGCAAAGTATACAGCTCCCAACCATAGTGTTCCACCGTCATATTCCGTATAATCTGCAAAGATATCATTCACGTAGGGTGCCAAAGAATCAGCTATTACAACTTTTTTAAAAAGACCCCAAAGAATTAATCGTAAACCCTGAACACCCTGTTCGTAGTTAAAGGTCCTCTTTTTTAAGATTTGGGGCAAGAGGTTGGTTGCCCTTTCAATCGGGCCTGCCACCAATTGAGGAAAAAAGGAAACAAACGAAGCAAAAGAAATAAAATCTGCTGTTGGTTTTAGGTTTCTACGGTAGACATCTATGGTATATGACATGGTTTGGAAGGTATAGAACGAAATACCTACAGGTAATACAATCTGTAAGGTCCAAGTATGCTCCATTTCAAAACCGGCGGTTTGGAAAGCATTCACCCAAGAGTCTACAAAGAAGTTATAATATTTAAAAAAACCCAACATACCCAAATTAAAAACCATGCTTGCCCATAGTAGCATTTTGCGTTTTCGCTCTACATCGCTTTTCACCATGTGCAACGCAATGAAATAGTCTATAACGGTTGAAAGAAAAATCAAGGATAGAAACCTATAGTCCCACCAACCGTAAAATACATAGGAGCTAACTAGGATTAGTAAGTTTTGAAGTTTCAAAGTTTTATTAACAATAAACCAATAAAGAACAAAAACAGTGGGGAGAAATATGAAAAATTCTATAGTATTGAATAGCATGTTGTTAAGTATGAGAGTGGTTCAATAATTGATGTCAAATTTTAGAGTTAAATTTTAAATCTACTTTTGTAAATCAATTTCAGCTATGGGTTGTTTTAGATACGCATTAATGATGCCTTGGAAGAGACAATAGACTGTGAACAAAAAGAAAAGTCCCTCCATAATGGGTTCTACAAAAAAGATAAGCATACAACTTAGGGTAAAGACTATAATTGTGTTATTTAGTAGTAATTCTTTAGGTGCTTTTCGTACCGCTTTAACGGTATTTTTTAGGGAACGTAATGTAAATACAATTAAAAGGAAAAAAGGCACTAGGCCTGCATACCTAGCAACATCTAGCCAAAGATTATGAGCATAACGTACGTTGGGTCCTTGCCACCCGAAAGGGTGAATAAATAGGTTTTCTATGGCATTCATCCATAAAGAGGTTCGCCCTCCTGCACTGCCTGTATTATCACTCTCCTGTAATCTGGATCCCAAAACTGAAAAATAATCGGCATCAAGATTTAAAGGCACAAACTTTAGTACAAGGGCACTAAGTAAAAGGATAAAAAAGAATAATTGAACATTTGTTTTAAAACTTTGCCTGGGAATTACAAAAAAGAGGCTCAATACAATGGAAAGAATACATATGACTAGTTGTGTTCGACTTCCAAGTCTAAAAACACTTAATAACGATGCTATAAAAATTACACCGCCTATAAGTTGAAGTAAGATTGGTGTTTTAGGTTTTCTGATCAAAAATATAATGGGTATAGTCATATTAAAGGTAAGGTAAGCGGCCATCAATGTGGCCTTGGTTGCTTTGCCGTTCCAAAAGATGGGGATGTCACGATTTAACTGAGCAAAGCCTCCCTCACGCAAGTTGATAAGAACAGAAATTAATGAGGATAACGAAAAAATAAAGCCTATTGAAAATAATAATACAACAATTTGCCTTGGTCTTATACCATCCACCATTAGATATTTTCCCAACAAATAAAAGAATCCAGGGAAAAGTGCATAGATAAATATGAATTGAACACCACTCTTTAATTCTACAGCGTAGAACAATGCATAAGAAATAGAGAAAAAACTGACAAATACAAAATCCCTATCAAAAAAAAGAATTAGTTTTTTAGTATTTAGTATTAATGACAATATTAAAATATAACCAAATAAAAATCCTTTCCCAAATGGGTCTAGTAAGTAAAGAATAAAAGGAATAAGGTAGATTAACCCTATTTGCTTTCTATAGGAATTTAAATTCATAATCCTATATTTAATTTTTTAATGAATTTCGCAGGGTTACCTCCCCAAATTTCATCATCCGGTATAGATTTAGTTACTACAGAACCCGCTCCAACAATGGATCTTTCACCTATAGTGACACCTTTTAATATAATACTATATGCGCCTATAAAACAATGGTTCTTTAATATAACTTTCTTCATTATAGAAACGTCTTTACTTGAATCCATTCTTTGTAAATGATTAAGGGAATGTGCATCAGAATCATAAATTTTGACCCCTCCGCCAATTTTTACATAATTCCCTATAACAATAGAATCTCGACAAACGAATGTCGCATTTGATAAACCGGTATTATTTCCTATTTGGACTGTCGCATTTTTATTTTTTATCTTAAAAATAGTTCTTGATGCCTCACCTATGTGATTCGACCGTCTAGACGAATTTATTTTAACATTCTCACCCAATATTAAACGTCCTTTCCCGGTTATCATTAATCTCCCGTTAATCTTAGGATAATTTGAAAATGTTACGTTCTTATACTTAAATAAAAACCAGTTGTAAATTCTCGGGTATAGTTCTAGAAAAAAAATTAAAATATTTTTTACCGTACTCATTTTAAATGTTTAGTTCTATAATTTTATTATAGATATTTTTGAGATTAACGCAGTTTGTTTTCCTGTCATGACGCGAAGTAGCAACTTCAATTCCATTAGTCGAAATTTCAGAAGCCATATCATCGTTTAGAAAAATATGTTTTAGATATTGAGCTAGCATTTCTACCTCTTCAAATCTATATAAAAATCCGGTTTTATGATGCTGAATCATATCAGGAGTACCTCCAACATAGGAAGATATACATGGTACCCCTAAAATTTGGGATTCACCTAAAGAGTTAGGGCTGTTTTCTATACTGGAAGGACAGACAAAAACATGTGAATTTAAATATTGGTTTCGCATTTCTATTTCTGAAAGAACTCCTAAATATTCTATATTATTTTGTAAGCCATATTTTTTTATCAATTTATTTAAAAACCTCCCATAACCCTTTAACTTCAACTTTTCTTTTATAGAGGATTCCCTTTCTAAAATATTACCTCCCGCAAATTTAATTTTAACTGAAGGAAAATCTTTCTTAATTAAATTGACAGCTTTCAAAACTTGATGCATGCCTTTGATTGGATATCCAGATTGACTAATAAATATTGAAAAATTTTCTTTTTTATTAATATTCCATTTTTTTTCTTGGTAAAAAGAATCTCTAAGGGATTCATTGCAGAAATGATAGTTGGAATTTGGATTCATTACAGATGAATGATGTTTATCCCATTCAGTTCTTCCAATTACATTATTGACAATTGAAAAATATTCCGTTTCTACCTTATCACCTCTATTTTTAAAACTATTTTGCAATTGCCATATAGTCTCTTGTTTAATCAAATCTCTAAGAGTAACAGATTTAATAATTTCCCAGAAAGTGATGCCTCCTTTGAAATATCTTTCGTACACGCTAATTAGCCCTTGTATGGAAATAACATATTTTAATTCCGGACATGCTTTTATCAAAGATAGTCCATGAGCGTGTTCCGTACCGTGAATATGAACAAGATCTGGATTAACTTTTTTGATAATATCTTTCCATTTTTTTTCTAAGGTAGAATCATATTTACTTATAGATTTCTGACTTTTTATCAAAAAATAGTCTATATTATTTTTTGATATATAAAATTCATCTTTATTTGGTCTAGCTGTTACTACTGTTAAAGATATACCAGAAGCAGCTAAGTCTTTAGCAAGACCAAATTGCCAGCCTCCAAAAACACCGGGCTTTTCGCCCATTCCCACTGCCAAATCTGGCATTATAGAATTTGTAACCCAAAGAATTTTCATTAATCTAAATTTAAAACTGTTTTTAACACCTCTATTTGATAATGAGGATTATACTTTTCGTCAATAACTGAATGTGAAAAAAGTTTGGCTTCATTTCTTTTTTCATTACTGATCATGAGCCATTTTTTGACTTTTTCGTATAAATCGTTTTCATTGTCTTTTTCAAAAAAATCGCCATTTAAATCACTAGTAATAATTTCAAATTCAGGCATTTGATTAGAAAAATCATCATTAGTAATTATCGGTACTCCATAACTTGCAGCATGTAACGCTGTCAACCCAATTGGACCAGGCGAAATACACAAACTGGAATTTAGTAAAAGCTCCGAGTTTTTTTGTTCGTCATAGCAGGGACCGTAAAACCAAGTAAATTTAGATAATCCACATTGATTAACTTTCGCTTTCAAATCATTGTCACCTAAATCCTTGCCTACGAAAACAAGGTTACAATTGACTCCGTTATTTAAAAGTTTGTCCAAAATTGATATTAGAATATTTAATTTTTTAGATTTTTGCAATCTTCCAATATAAATAATTATAGGATGGTCATTACCAAAATGATGCTTATAAATATCCGTACTTGTAATATTTTGGCGAAACTTTAATTGTTTGTCGTAATCTAAGGAATTATATATGCAAACCAACTTTTTGGAATCAAATCCTTCCTTAATCATAACATCTCTTGATCTTTCACCATACAATAAAACCGTATCACATAATGAATAGTACATATGAGTAAGCCGCTTTTCTAGACCATTTTCATTACCTTTCATCCCATGAGCCCAAGCAATTACCTTTTTTTTTGTGAATTTGGAGACTAGTAGTAAAACCCACATGTTAAGATACTTTGATCCGCCTGAGGTAATATAGTATTTGTAAGGTTTAAATATTGGTGCTAGAGAACCTTTTAGCCAATAATAATTCCATTTGGTAACTTGAATTCTTTTCAGTGTTTTTTTAAAACCTCTCAACTCCATTTCTTTCATTTTGGTAATTTGACTTCCAACGTCGTCACCAAAATAAAAATCACAGTTTAACTCTTCATCCATTAAGTGATATATAGCACTTCTATAATGTGGGGGATAGTTAAATATACAGCAAATATCATTTTTACTCATTTCCTAATTATTTTATTTAGGATTTAAAAAATTAAGTAATTGGTTTTTTATCATATTAAATTCACGTATTTTCAGAATTCTTATTGATGCGTAATAAGATGATAGAGCAAGTAAAGATGCCAAACTTAATTGTAAAATCAAATTCTCAAATATTTGAGTAACCGTGAAGCTAGCAACAGCCATAATAATTCCGGCAATTATAATTTTATTTAAATCTTTGATTTGAGAAAACGCACCATATTTCATGATTTTTCCTGGAAAATATGTATTTATGAAAAAATGAATACAAGTTGAAATCAACTCTCCTAGTGCAACGTAAAAGATACCAAATTGTAGCCCCACTAAAAGAAGAACGATTCTTATTACGATTTTTAAATATTGTTGTTTTAGGGCTAAGTCAGTTCTTCCTATAACATAAAGCAAATTCACGTTGATTCCTGAAAGAATGGTAATCATTCGTGCTAAACAAAAAAATTGCATAACTGGCACGGCAGGCAGCCATTTATCCGTTAATAATATAACAATTATTGGTTTCGCCATTACCGTAAGAAAAAGAAAAATAGGAATAATTAATAGCGCAGTGGATTTCAGTATTTTACGCGTGTGACCAATCAGTATCTCACGTTGGTCTTGAACTATAGACAATCCAGGCAATAAAACTCTTTCAATAATAGAGTTGACCATGCCAAATGTAAAATCTGAAAATTGTGTTCCTCTAGTGTAATAGCCCAAATCTTTAGTGCTGATTAATTTTGCAATAAAGAGAGACGAGATGTTATTGACAAAAGTATTCAATAGGGAAGAAATCAAAAGGTTAGAGCCAAATTTAAATAGCTGTTTAAATGAATTTTTAGAAAAAATTAATTGTGGTCGCCATCGGCTAAAGAACCATACCAATATGGCCATTAATAATGATTTTGTCAAGGTTTGTACAATTAATGCCCAAACACCAAAACCTTTATAGGCCATGTAAATAGCAACAATACCAGAGAAGATAGTTGCAGCAAAATTTATTTTAGTTAAGGTCTTGAAATCTAATTGAATCGTGAATAAAGTAATGGGTACCGCATACACCGAATTAATCAATAAAGTCACAGCTAATACCCGTAATAGTGGTGTTAATGTACTTTCTTGATAAAATTCAGAGACAAATGGTGAGGCAAACCATAAGACTAAATAGCAAACAATACTTATACAAATATTGAAAAAAAATATTGTGGAAATATCAGTTTCATTCCTATCCTTTTTCTGAATTAAAGCTTTCGTAAATCCACTATCGATAAAAACATTTGCCAATGCAATAAAGACCAAGAGAATACCGATTACACCATATTCTTTAGGTGTCAATATTCTCGCTAATATAATACCTATAAAAAATTGGACAATTTGCATGGAAACACGGTCGAAGGCACTCCATGCTAGCCCGTGAAACATTTTTTTTCCAAAACTCATCTATGGATTATGAATTTGGAATTTAAGAAATAGATTATTTTAAAAGATACCATTGATATAAAAGTTTAATGCCGTTATCAATTTCTATTTTATGTTGCCAACCTAACTTGTGAATTTTGCCCACATCGGTTAATTTTTTCATTGTCCCGTCAGGTTTTTTAGAGTTGAAAATGAAAACTACCTTTAAAGCTCATGTACTTTATATCCTTTTTTTAATAAGAATTCACTTAAGTAGGCTCTACCTTGTCAGGTAACACCTATTATCAACGCCCTTTATTCATAAAAATTGCTTTTTATTTATTCTATGAAGTATTATTAAAATCAAATGCAAATAACTCTATTTATAATGTGAGTAACTATGTAAAACATGTGAACAGTAAATTTACTGGATAAAAGGACAATAAATTCTGCTATGACTTGATTTAATAGAATAATATTGGATGTAGAACTTGATTATGTTTTTACTTTTAGTTTAATTTTGAAAAGACCCTAAGTCATTACCAGCCTCTAAGAATGGTGTAGCAACTCCTTTAGACTTTAAGCCACTTGTGCTTTTTAAAGCAAAATTTTTAGATGATGTATTTACGAATTGTGGTTCAATATTTAATAGAGTACTTACTTCAGAAGATGAAAAACCTATTTCAAAAACGTTGGAGTTTACTATTGAAACATCTAAGTTCTGTTCCGTGTAACCTGTGGCCGTATGCGAAAATCTTGAAATATCAGAGAAAATACAATTTATGAATTTCGAATTTGTATTTTTTCTACTAGTTTCAAACATGTAAGTGTTATTATAGAAAGTACAATTATAAAAAGTATTATTGTCTGCACTGCTATCGGTTAAACCATTTCCGTAATGGTTGAATGCTACACAATCCTTAGCATTAATAACTGTTATCTGATTAAAAATATTTCCATCGGATGAATCTACATCACTGTCACCTGCGAGACCATCATCCCAATCCATGAAAAATATTGTGCTATTTTCGATAAAAATATTGCTATATGTATTATCGTAGGCACCATTGGCCAATCTTAACCCTCCTCCGGTTGTGGAGCTGGCAGTTTGTATTATATATCCATTTTTCAATGTATTATCATGGACGCCTGGAAATTGAACCTCAGCCCTAGTATTATCTATTATGAATTTGTCCACAGTATTATTATAACATTCAAAAGGTGTTTTGTAAGTAATTCCATGTCCTCGATGTTGTAAATTTCCATTTCTAAAATTATAAATATTTGTAGCATAGTTATCGTGACCTTCTTGAAATAAGAAGTAATAATCAGTTGAATTAGTGTTATTGTCGGCAACGACTGAAATAGCATCAAAAGTATTATTATTGCCTTTAATGGAAAAGCCTTGGTCTGCAGCGTTCTCAACGTAAATATTCTTAAAGGAACAATTATCTCCATAGTTATAGACTCCGTTACCGTCCCTTACATCTTTGCTTAAATCACCCAAATCAACATGGATTAAATTTTTGATTATATTAAAATTTCCGTGATTGTATAATCCGTTTTCATAATATAAAGTTTGAATATTTGAAATATGTACATGAGAACCTCTAATCGTTAAAGCTGTGCCTAAACCGATATCACCTGTTCTATTTTCTTTAATCAAGGGCATTTTTGTTGAATCAACTGAGTCACCATATGAAAAACTAGACATGACCTTGATTGTTTGTGTTCCCAAGGTGTAATCTTTCTGTGAATCTGCATCTATATCTCCTGGTATAGAATGATACCCAATAAATTTGATAGGCTTTTCAATCGTGCCGTTATCACTCTGTTCAATTTCAAAATTTGAATAAAGACCCGCTTTTATGTATACGATATCACCTGCTTTTGCTGCTTTAAAACCATGTTCTATATCCCAGGCTGACTGTTCTGATTTACCATTATTAGAACTTTTTCCTGCAGCGGTTATATAATAAACATTTTCTCCAGTAGTAGGAACTATATTTTCGCTGGTACTTACTGTAACATTAACAATTGCTTCTTCAACGGTCACCGTTCCAGTTTCTTCATCTACTACTTCTGCAGTATAGGTGAAAGTATCTTCTGTCGTAGATTGCTCTTCCGGTGTATTATCATCCTCCGTTGTTGTTTCCTCCGTTGTTGTTTCCTCTGTTGTTGTTTCCTCTGTTGTTGTTTCCTCTGTTGTTGTTTCCTCTGTTGTTGTTTCCTCAGGAGTTGTTTCTCCAGCTCTATAAGTTAAAGTATTATCATCATTTATTGTGACAATACCGTTTAATGGTGCAGATGTTTCTATAATTGTAACATTAACATTGTCACTTAAATTATCATTATTCAACACATCCATCAAAATAGTATTTTGACCAGCAGCCATATAAAAAATATCATTGGTAAGAAAAGTTAAACTTTGTAGATCATCATTTTTATTAATGACATATTCTGATAAAAGGTCTGCATCTTTACTGCAAGAAAATAGTGTGAATAGTGCAAAAAATGACAGGGTCAATTTTGAAGAAAATCTTAGGAACTTTGACATAAGTAGGTACTTTGCTTTTGAATTAAAAAAAAAACTATTTGGGTTGCAATAATAATTTATTTATTTAATAGGTCGATGAAATAACCATTTTTTTCGATGAACTGCATGTTGTGTTTTGGGGTACATGTTAGTTTAACGATGCGAATGATTTTTTATTTGTTAAATATCTTATTAATCGATTAAAGGTAAATGCCTTATAAATTAATTGGATTTTTATTGTCAACCCTTTTGTTACGCTGAAAGTCGGTTTATTGGATGTTTTTGTTCGTTGAAATACACTGTTTTGTGCTTTTATTCGACCAAATACCATTTTTGTTAACATCCTTATAAGAAACTGGAGAAATTTATTGACCCATTACATCATTTAATTGACGTTAAAGATTATTGTGTTTAAACTGTAATTTTAATTTTAAATAAAAAGCTTGTATGAAAATGAGATTCCATACAAGCTGTAGTTTTTAATTTTAATTTTAATGTAGATTTATGATCTATCTCTTACATCTTTTATTAAGATACCTTTTACGCCATATAGTTAGTACATCTTCGGGTTTAGTATATTTTAATTTTATTTCCAAACAACTAATTGTGCTACCGATAAAAAAATGAAAACTACTTTTTACTGGTAGTGATTAATGCGTATCCTTGCCAAATTTATGTATAACTTGTTTTGCAAAAAAAAATATCAAGATTATATAAAGGAACATTAATAAATATTTGTACCAATTTTATTTCTAAATATTGTGTTATCTAAACCTTTTTAAAAGTTTTTGATTTGATATTATTAAAGATTCTACGATTATAAATATTTGATATCACAATCTTCCATGTGTCTTTCCGGGAAGAACTCCTTTTATATCATATATGACACCATCATCTTTAATTAACTCTTGTACATTAATATTAATATATTCTTTATGGGCAACGGCAAGTATGACAACATCAAATAGACCGGAAGGCATTTTTTGAGTAGTTGTTAGTCCATATTCTTGTTGAACTTCCTCGGGCTCTGCCCATGGGTCATAAATGGTGGTTTTTACTCTATACTCTTGAAGACTTCTAATCATGTCTACAACTTTTGTATTCCTTATGTCAGGGCAGTCTTCCTTAAAAGTTATTCCCATAATCAATACTTTAGAATCCTTTACTGCCAAATCATGTTTCAACATTAATTTAATGATTTGTAAACTTAAATACTCGCCCATACCATCATTTATGCGTCTACCTGCTAGTATTAAATCTGGATTATAACCATTTTCTTGTGCCTTTTGAGCTAAATAGTAAGGGTCTACACCAATACAGTGACCACCTACTAGCCCTGGTTTAAAAGGAAGGAAATTCCATTTCGTTCCAGCTGCTTTGAGTACATCATTGGTGTCGATGCCCAATAAATGAAATATTTTAGCTAGTTCATTCATGAAGGCAATATTGATATCTCGCTGAGTATTTTCTATTACTTTTGAGGCTTCTGCAACCTTAATTGTAGGAGCTAAATGAGTGCCGGCTTTAATGACAGAGGCGTAAAGGTCATCTACTATTTTCGCGGCTTCAGGTGTTGAACCTGAAGTGACCTTTAATATCTTTTCTACAGTATGCATCTTATCACCAGGGTTTATTCTCTCTGGGGAATAACCTACGTAAAAATCTTTGTTAAATACTAGTCCGCTTGATTTTTCCAACTCCGGAACACAAATTTCTTCTGTAGCTCCAGGGTAGACGGTAGATTCGTAAATAACAATGTCTTCTTTTTTTAGAACTTTTCCGACAGATTCGCTTGCCTTTATGAGAGGTGTAAAAACAGGCCTTTTCGTTTCATCAACGGGTGTAGGCACCGTAATAATATAACAAGTGCAGTCTTCTAAATCACCAATACTGGTGGTGCAAAACAAACCTTGGTCTTTTATTTTAGATTTGGGTTTAAGCACACTATTTAAATCAAAACTAGTCAGCTCTAGTGTGAGGTCTTTTCCTGAATTAATCTCATCGACTCTTTTTTTGTTTATGTCAAAGCCAACTACATTATATTTTTGTGCAAATAAAGCAGCTAATGGTAAACCAACATATCCCAGACCAATAATTCCAATTTTCATTTATACGATTATAAAATTTCTAAAGATAAAATTAATGTTAATTAAACTATTTTTTGGTAAAATATTATTGAATATCATTTTATTTTTTGTAAGACCGGTACCATTCTATAAAGTGCTTAACTCCTTGCTCTAAGTTTATTTCTGGTAAATAATCATAATTTGTTTTCAATTCAGTTGTGTCTGCCCATGTAGTGTGCACATCCCCAGCTTGCATTGGCATCATCACTGTTTGCACTTTCTTATCTAAATTTGATGCAATTTCATTAATAAAATCCATTAATTTAACAGGAGTTCCTCTACCAATGTTATAAATGGAAGAATTGCTTTGTGTTGCGAAATTAGGTTTGAACTCTTTTTCTATTACAAGAATTAAACCGTTTACAATATCATCTATATAAGTAAAATCTCTAGAATGTTGCCCATTGTTATATACGTTGATGGGTTTGTTTTTTATAATTTTCTCTGTAAAAGAGTAGTATGCCATATCTGGTCTACCCCAAGGACCATATACTGTAAAAAAGCGGAGTCCCGTCGTATAAAAATCATAAAGATGGCTGTAGGTGTAAGCCATAAGCTCATTACTCTTTTTGGTTGCCGCATATAGACTTATAGGGTGGTCTACTTGATCCGTTGTCTTAAAGGGTACTTTTTCATTGGTCCCATAAACGCTAGAACTACTGGCGTATACCAAATGTTTAATGGCATGATTACGACAACATTCCAGAATATTTAAAAAACCTACCACGTTACTGTCAATATAAGCTTCGGGGTTTTCTATACTATAGCGTATACCGGCCTGTGCCGCTAAATTACAAACCTTGTCGAATACTTCCCTTTTAAATAATACAGGGAGATTTTCACGGTCTTCTAAATTCAAACGAATAAAAGAAAATTTGGAGTATTTACTACTAGACGAAATGCTGTTATACACTTCAGCTTCATTTTTAGCGACTCCTAACTCCCTTAATCGGTCATATTTAAGGTTGACATCGTAATAATCATTGATATTATCTAAACCCACTACCGTGTGCCCTTTCTCTAAAAGTGATTTTGCAACAAAAAAACCAATAAAGCCAGCAGCGCCGGTAACTAAAATTTTCATGACTGTCCTATTTTATAATAATTGAAGCCTAAGGAATTCATTTTTTCGGTATCCAATAAGCGTCTGCCGTCAAAAACAAATGCAGGTTTAAGCATTTTTTCGTAGATAGCTGCCCAGTCATAAGTCTTAAATTCGTCCCATTCGGTTAATATGGCTATAGCATGTGCTTTTGAAGCTCCTTGAATAGGGTCATTTGTAACTTTCAATAACCTTCTATTTTCTTCCGGAGAACGCGTGCCTAAATAATCCAAATCGGCATAAATGCGTTCGGCAGTTACTTTAGGGTCATAAACGACTATTTCTGCTTGTTCTTCTAGTAGCGCATCCGCTACAGCAATTGCAGGTGATTCTCTAGTGTCATTCGTATCTTTTTTGAACGCCCAACCATATAGCACTATTTTTTTACCAGAAATGGTATTATATAGTGATGAAATCATGTGTTCAGCAAAACGACTCTTTTGATAATCGTTTGCGATGATTACTTGCTCCCAATAGTCAGCTACTTCTGTTAGACCGTAAGAACGAGCTATATACACTAAATTCAAAATATCTTTTTGAAAACAAGATCCTCCAAAACCTACAGAGGCGTTCAGGAATTTAGAACCAATACGGCTATCATAACCAATAGCTCTAGATATCTCTTGTATGTTTGCATCTGTTTTTTCGCATAATGCAGAAATGGTATTGATGGATGAAACACGTTGTGCCAAAAATGCATTTGCCACTAATTTTGACAATTCAGAAGACCAAACATTGGTTTGTAAAACTCTTTCTTTAGGCAGCCATTGTTCATAAATTGAACTTAACGTGTCTTTGGCTTCTTGACCAGAAGGGGTGTCATCGCCACCAATTAAAACCCTATCGGCATTTAAAAGGTCATCAATAGCTGTACCTTCAGCTAGAAATTCTGGGTTCGATAAAATCTCAAAATTAACTTTATTACCTGTATGCTGTAAAATACTTTTAATAGCACTAGCGGTACGTACTGGCAATGTTGATTTTTCGACTACAATTTTATCATCTTTGGCAACTTTTGCAATATTTCTTGCACATAGTTCTACAAATTTTAGATCGGCAGCTTGTCCTTTTCCTTTACCATAAGTTTTGGTAGGGGTGTTTACTGAAATAAATATGATTTGAGCTTCATCTATGGCTTTGTCAACCTCAGTAGAGAAAAATAAATTTTTATTACGAGCCTTACCAACAATTTCTTTTAATCCTGGTTCATAAATAGGTAAGTTGTCCAAATTCTCATCATTCCAACTATCAATTCTACTTTGATTAATATCTACAACGGTAACTTTTATATCTGGACACTGACTTGCGATTACTGACATGGTTGGTCCACCTACGTAACCAGCACCAATACAGCATATATTTGTAATTTTTTTCATAATTTTAAATTAAATCTTCTGCAAAATTTGCAAAGATAAATGAATAAGTAATATTTAGTCGTTAAAGGGTTTACTTTATAGTTTTTATGTTTTTTTTTTTTGAAATAAG
>TARA_R110002167_G_scaffold80440_2_pt1 | contig 21257 bp, 25 predicted proteins | sample TARA_R110002167 | Tara Oceans TARA_R110002167 (sample SAMEA4398238) | marine metagenome | biome: Polar Biome; feature: [MES] marine water layer (ENVO:01000295) within the mesopelagic zone...; material: water (ENVO:00002006), including particulate matter (ENVO:01000060) such as......
AAAAGCAAAAGCAGAAGGTGGAAACGTATTAGTTGAAGGAGGCGTTTTAAAAGGTGAAGGATATGAATCTGGATGTTACGTAAAACCAGCAATTATTGAAGCAGAAAACCATTTTAAAATCGTTCAACACGAAACTTTTGCACCTATTTTATATTTGATGAAATATGCTGGTGAAGTTGAAAATGCGATTGAAAAACAAAACGGAGTTGCGCAAGGTTTATCATCTGCCATTATGACGAATGAATTAAAAGAAGCAGAGAAATTCTTGTCGTATGCGGGTTCTGATTGTGGAATTGCAAACGTAAATATTGGAACTTCTGGCGCAGAAATTGGTGGTGCTTTTGGCGGTGAAAAAGAAACCGGCGGAGGTAGAGAATCTGGTTCTGATGCTTGGAAAGTATATATGCGTAGACAAACAAATACCATCAATTATTCTGATGAATTACCTTTAGCGCAAGGAATTAAATTTGATTTGTAAATAATTGTATGTATTTCGTTGGCTTTTATAAAGTTAGATTTTATCAGAAAAATAAACTAACTTCGTTTACATTCAGAAATTAAAAATTAAAAACACATCATAATTATGGCAAAAGGAAACGACGCTAGAAAAAACGTTAAAAAAGAAGCGACTAAATCTCCAAAAGAGAAAAAAGACGAAAAGAAATTAAAGAAATCTAAAAAGGAATAACAATTAAAAACCCAACTATAAAAAGTTGGGTTTTTTAATAAATAACATCTATTTCTAAGATTGATTTTGAATAAAAATAAGCAACTTATTGTACGATTTCAACAACTTCAGCATCAAAAATTAAATCTTTACCAGCTAAAGGATGATTTCCATCAATAATAATACTTTCTTCTTTTACTTCAATAACCATTAAATTCATTTCTTGTCCATCTGGAGTTTTAGAAACTAAACCCATTCCAACTTCTGGAGCCATATCTTTAGGAAGTTCAGATTTATTTACTTCTTGAATTAAATCTGTATTGATTTCTCCATACGCTTCTTCTTTAGCAATTGTAATGGTTTTTTTCTCTTTTAACTTCATGTCCATCAACCCTTTTTCAAAACCAGGAATTATTTGCCCTTGTCCTAAGGTAAATTCTATCGGTTCTTTTCCTTCAGACGTATCAAAAATTTGTCCATCAGATAATTTACCTGTATAATTTACTTTAACGGTGTTGTTTTCTTTAACTTGAATCATACTCTAATTATTTAATTTTTTAAAATGCTCTTTGCATAATTCTTACGCATCAACCATTTTACTATTAACTTACAATGATAAAAGCCGCCAAAATCAAGCCAAAGAGCCAAAAAGCTGCAATGAAAATTTAGAAACCTGTAATTTGATGAGGTTAATAAGATTCAAAATGTTCTGTATCCCTTTGATGATAGTAAAGCGTAACTTTTAAAAAAAATTTAAAATATTCTGATAATCAATAATTAAATCAGCAAATATGTCAGTTAAAGAATTTTTTTTACTAAGTATGTAGTATCGTTTAGAGAATAATTGATTTAGATTTTTTAAAAATTAGAAATTTAGGCAACAATTTTATACAACTAATTACAAGTAGATGATGTTTCAATTTTAAATAAAACGTTTTCTAAATTGAGTTTCGTTTAGTGGCTCGTTTTCTCTAAAAAACCTTAGTTTTGTTTTTAAAGATGTAAATTTTATATAAAAAATTAAGTTGCTATTAAAGTTAACAAAAAAACCAATAACATGAAAAATATTTTTAGTATCCTTTTTTTATTGAGCACTAGTTTACTGTTTTCTCAAGGAGATTATCAGGTAGAAATAAACGGTAAAGTTATTGAAATTGAGTTAGATAAAGAGTATGAAGTAAAAGTTGGTAAAGAGATCTTAAAAGTAAGTGTTAAACAGAAAGATACCTTATTGTATAAAGACGATGCTTTTAATTTTAAATTTCCCAAAGAATACAAAGTAGCTAAATCTAATATTGATGAAGGAATTGAACAATTAATGTTGATGACCGCAGAAGGTTCTGGTTTTATTATTCAAAAATATACAACATTTAATCCTACGCTTTTAAACGAATTAATGATTAATGAAGTTACAAAAGAAAGTGTGAGTTATGGGTACAGTATGGTTAGAAAAGATTATGAAAAAACGTTAGCTTCTGGTCTAAGAATTAAAGTAATTAAGGCTGTGTTAACCTATAATGATGAAATAAATATTTATGAAATAGCATCGGTTGGTGAAAAAGATGCGGGTTTATTATTTATGTCTATGGAAATGGACGATTCAGAAAATTCTTTAGGTAGAAATTTGATAAACTTAATTTGGAGTTCGTTAGAAATTAAATAATGTTTTTTCATCTACACTTTTATAATTCCTATTTTATAAAAGAAGTTTATGAAAAGCATCCCCAAAAAAATACTAAGAAAATATAAGATAGCCTCTTAAAACAACAAAACTAGTTGCCTAATTTTTTTATAGAAAAAGCTAAAAACAGTAAAAAAGAAATTAAAAATAAGTTTGCCTTATCTTTTTTAAAGGAGTTGTTTTTTCTAACTCTTGAAAAAAATCTATTGGACTAGTTTCTAAAATATTTATTATAGTAAGAAATCGAATCATATCTAACCTTGATGTTCCTTTTTCTATTTTAAAATAACCACTTTCGCTTAAACCTAGTCTTTTAGAAACATCCCATTGTGTAAGTTTTTTTTCTATTCTTTTTTTAGCAATTAATTGCAATATTTTTTGGTAATCATCTTCCCAAAACAGTCTGTAATTTTCTTCCATAGTAATAACAAATTTAAAAAAAAATTTACAGTTTAACTTTCCATTTTCGACTAATGGTTTTCAGGTATCTATATACCCATTTACCACTATGCGAAAATGGAAAGCGATTTATTTTTTTTAATGAATAATCTTTCTGAAATTTGAAAAGAGAAAATTGCTAAAACTCTTGTTATTAGAATCCTAAAACAAGAAGAATTCTCAAAAAATGTTTCGATTGTATTTTTATAGAAACAGCATTTGTTTCTGTAAAAAGTATTTTAAAACAAAAAACCTCCGCTTGCGGAATTAAGAAATATAAAAATTACTAAATAAATGTATAACTTAAAACAGGTGCTTATGTAAATAAACAACAACAAACAGAGGAAGGCTGCAAAAGTAAGCTTTTTTCTAGAAGTTTTTGGAGGGTTTTTCTTAAAATAAAACTTCCAAAAAAACAAAATTTTTATAGTACTTGATACTAAATAAAAGTCAAGTACACCTAAAAACAGATAAATTATGAAAAAAGTAATATTAAGTCTAGTATTTGTGCTAGCAACAGGAAGTATGATGAATGCAACATCTAATAGTGTTTTTGAAGATGAAATTATTTTAAAAAGTTATTGTATTGATCAAATGCATAACGCATATGATTTTATGATTGGGTTTACAGGAAATGCCCAAATGGCTTCAGATATTGCCGATGCTATTTTTGAAGATTGTGAAAGTGATGTAGATGCCATACCAGGCTATTATAATTAAAGGATAATAAATTAGTCTCATTAAAATAAAATTTTAATGAGACTTTTAATGAACATATTTTATTAAAAAACGAAGACTGAAAATGAAAAAAACTTTTATTATAATTATTGCTTTCATAAATTTTTACACAATAAAGGGTCAGAAAACTATCAATAAAGTTGAATATTCTTATCGTATAAATAATGATTTTATTCAACAAGAAATAATAGAGAAAGAAAAAGATGAGGGTTTAAGAAGAAATTTGCAAATGATGAATACTAGTATAAAAAACAATCAAAATAAACTTTCTTTTCAATTAACATTCACTGAAAAGGAATCAATTTATAGTTTAACAAAGAAATTAGAATTAGATTTTGATAAAGAAATGATGTTTGTTTTAGCTTTAACAAAAGCAAAGGATGTAGTTTATACTAATTTAGAAGAGAAATATACTTTAAGGAAAGTAAGCGTTTTGGGAGAAGAATTTAATGTTAAAACAAATTTAGAAGCAATAAGTTGGGAAATGACTCAAGAACAAAAACTCATTGGAAAATATATCTGTTTCAAAGCAGTAAAAAATTCTCTTTTTAAAAAAGATTTAAAAATTGAAGCTTGGTACGCCCCGAGCATTTCATTTGGTTTCGGTCCTAAAGAATACAGCGGATTACCAGGCCTTATTTTAGAACTTACTGAAAATAACATCACATATTTCGCTAAAGAAATAAAATTAAATGTAAAAGAAGATTTTAAGTACGATTTTAAGGACAAAGACAAGCATCTATCACAAAGTAAGTTAGATAGTATTATTGTTAGATTTAACAATGATAGATTTAAATCATAAAGGATATAAACTTTCTTTTTCTGAAATTTGAAAAGAGAAAATTGCTAAAAATCTTGTTTTTAGAATCCTAAAACAAGAAGAATTCTCAAAAAATGTATCGATTGTATTTTTATAGAACCAGCATTTGTTTCTAAAAAGTATTTTAAAACAAAAAACCTCCGCTTGCGGAATTAAGAAATATAAAAATTACTAAATAAATGTATAACTTAAAACAGGTGCTTATGTAAATAAACAACAACAAACAGAGGAAGGTTGCAAAAGTAAGCTTTTTTCTACCAATTTTTTAGAGAATTTTAAATTGGTTTACTCATGTAAAATTCTAAAAACATTTTTATTAAACAAACCTAAATTATCTGTTTAGGTTACAAATTTTATAGTATGAAAAAAGTAATTTTAGGTCTAGTTTTTGTGTTTGCTACAGGAACTATGATGAATGCGACTACAGAAATTTCTATTAACAATTTAGATGTTGGACCTTTGGAAGATTGTGCAGGACAATCTTTAAATACGTATAATTTTTTAGAAGCTTTTACGGGTGATTGGGAATATGCATTTGAAATTTCTGAAGCACAATTAACAGAATGTTTAGACGATGCAGGATATTAATTATTAAATTTATAAAGCATTGAGTTAAATGTTCTCAATGCTTTTTTTTAAAATATAGAAATGAAGATAATTGTAATTTTAATTTTATTATTTAGTAATATATATTCTTTGAAGAGTCAATCAAGTTCTGGAAATGTAGAATATAAATATAAAATAGATGGATCGTACATTAATAATGATTTAATTAATAATGAGAAGGATGAAAATTTAAAAAATACTTTAATTTTTTTAAACTCAAGTTTAAAAAACAATCAAAACAAATTTGTTTTTACTTTAAATTTTAATAGATATCAATCTATATATTTTATGAATAAAATATTAAATATTGATAATGATAGGCAAATGAAATATTCAATCATTATTAATCGTGGAAAACAAACATTTTATCAAGACAATAGAAATCATTATGTAATTTATAAAACAAATATACTTGGGGAAGAATTTAATGTAATAAGCTCTTTATACTCTATAAAATGGGAACTTACAAGAGAAGAAAAGAAAATAGGAAATTATAAATGCTATAAAGCAATCACATTTTTGAATAAAAAAACAAAGATAGAAGCTTGGTATAGTCCTGAGATACCTTTAAGTTTTGGCCCAAAAGGATTTGGTGGTTTACCAGGTTTGATAATAGAACTTAAAGAGAATAATATTATTTATTATGCGAACAAAATTACCCTTAATAAAGAAAAAGAATTTATAATAGAATTTCCTGAAAAAGAAAAAATAATTTCTAAAGAAAAGTTCGATAGTATTGGGAAAAGCACAAAATATAGATTAGAAAAAATGTCAAATTAGTAACAAAGTTGTTAATACTATTTTTTCTAAAAAAATATTAAAATTTAAAAATAAATTATGAAGGTAATACTAAACTTTGTATATGTGTTTTTTAGTTTAATTTCTTTTACTCAGAGCGGTCAAATATTATATGAAGCTGAAGTGAGAATTGGGAATTTAAATGATATAAGGAAGATAATAAACAGGTTGTTTTTGATGACGTAGATGCAGGAAAAAGGAATAGGGGTTTTTAAAGGTAAAGTTGTTTAAATAGATTAAAATTAATTACAATGAAAAAAATAACAAATCTCATATTTATAATATTTACAATTTTTACTCACAAAAGATAGAAGGTAAAATCACTTATTTAGCCAGTTCTAAGATGGCTTTAAAGTCTATCGAACAAAATAATGAAGATAGTAAGAAACATATTCAAAAAGGAGTGAATCAAATTTATAAAAATGCAAAAGATATTAAAGTAATTTTAAAATTTAACGAATCTGTCTCCGAATATTATGCCGTAGATAAAATGGATTTTACTAACAAAGACGATATCAATATAACTCATATTATGTCTGGAAGTGAAAAGAAATTTTATACTCAAAATTTAACAATGAAATACGAAAGTAAAACTTTAGATTGTTACTTACTTGGAGAGTGTTTTTTAATAGAAAACGAATTACCAAAGTGGATACTTAAACAAGAAACAAAAACTATTCAAGGTTTTTTATGTTATAAAGCAATTTTAATAAACCCAAGAAATGGAAAGCAAAATTTAGAAGCTTGGTATACACCAAAATTACCTTATCTATATGGTATAATGGAATTTTATGGATTACCAGGTGTAATTTTAGAGCTAAATAGAGCCACACTTTCAATTACTGCAATAAAAGTAGAATTAAATCCAATTCAAAGAATAGAAATTACTGAACCAAAAAATATAAAAATATTGACGCAAGAAGAGTTTAAGAATTTAACAAGAAAAGCTATGCCCGATTTTAATAATAGAAATTAATGACTAAGAATTTACTTATTTTTTTTATGTTTTTTGGGTTTTCAATTTCAGCGCAAAAAACAACCCTTTCAGGCACTGTAAAAGACAGTTTACAAAACCCTTTGTCGTATGCAAATGTAATTGCAAAACCCAAAGATGTTTCTAGAAACCTGCAATTTGCAATTACAGATAACGAAGGTTATTATAAACTAATTCTACAAGAAGGTGATACAATTACTATTAGTATTTCTTATTTAGGCTACAAACCTATAGATTATACATTTATTGCTTTAAAATCTGCTACTAAAAACTTTACGCTGCAGCAATCTTCAGAGCAATTGGAAGAGGTAATTATAGAAATGCCAGTTACTGTGCGTGGAGATACAACTATTTATAAAACCAGTAAATTTATAAACGGAACAGAACGCAAACTTAAAAACGTTTTAAAGAAACTACCAGGAGTAGAAGTAGATAAAAACGGAGGCGTAACGGTACAAGGTAAAAAAGTTACAACCATGTTAGTAGATGGTAAAAAGTTTTTTGGTGGTGGTTCTAAATTAGCAGTAGAAAATATTCCTGCAAATGCTATTGGTAATGTAGAGGTAATAGACAATTATAACGAGGTTGCTTTTTTAAAAGGATTAACAGATTCTGATGAAATGGCAATGAACATCAAATTAAAAGAAGATAAAAAACGCTTTGTTTTTGGTGATGTAGAAGCGGGTAAAGGCAATAAAGATTTTTATAAAACCAGTGCCAATTTGTTTTATTATTCACCTAAAACCAATGTAAATTTTATTGGAAACATAAATAATATTGGCGAAAAAACATTTACGTTTAAAGATTATATGAGTTTTTCGGGAGGAGTCAACGCCATTTTTAGCGGTAACTTTAATTTTAAAGGTGGCGATTTTTCTCAATTTATGGAGAGTAATGATGTGCTTTCTAGCAAACAAAAATTTGGTGCCTTAAATATTACAAAAGTAGCAACATCAAAACTAGATGTTTCTGGATATGCAATTTTTAGCAACTCAAACACTAGTAGTTTTGTAGAAAATGTAAATGAATACACCACATTTACAGAGCAAAGAACCAATACTACAACTGCAGATAATTTATTAGGAATTGGTAATTTAAATGTAGAATATACTCCAAACACTAAAGAAAAATGGTACGTAAGAAGTCAAGTAAAAAGAACTAATAACACCAACAACAATAGTTTGGTTTCTTTAATTAATGCAAACACAAATACCATTGCTACAGATAGAAATTTAACAGCAACCTACATCAATCAAAATATAGAATGGCATAAAAGGCAAAATGATAAACACACATTTTCTTCTGTGTTTAGTTATGTGTTTGATAAAAATAATAACGAAGCTTTTTGGCAAACGCAAAACCCAATTTTACAAGGTTTAATTCCTACAGATAACAGCCAAGATATACTGCGAATTCATCAACTTAAAGACACCCAAGAACAAAATATAGACGCAATTTTTAAACACTTTTGGGAAATTAACAACAGTAATCATATTTATACAACCGTTGGAAATAAATTTTTAAGTGAAGATTTTTTAACGGATGACAGCCAAACTTTAGATGATGGTTCTATAAATAATTTCGCCATTGGCGGATTCGGTAATGACTTAAATTTTAAATTAAACGATTTATTTTTAGGAATGCATTACAAATTTAGAACGGGCATTTTTACCGTAAAACAAGGTGTAGAACTACATAATTACAACTGGAATTTAGCCAACCAAACCAATTTAGAAAATAATAAATGGGTGGTTTTACCAGATTTTTTAGCCAATATTGAGTTTAATAAATCAAAAAAATTACAACTAAACTACAATTTAAAAACCTCTTTTTCTGATGCTAGTAAATTTGCAAATCGATATTATTTACAATCGTATAATTCCGTTTTTAAAGGAAATGAAACTTTAGAAAACAATTTATATCACGCAGCAAGAGCTTACTTTAGTAGGTTTAGTTTGTACAGAGGCATTATGTTGTTTGCCAATTTAAATTATAACAAACAAATAAAAGGCGTTAGAAGCACAGTAGATTTTAATGATGTCAATCAGTTTTTAACGGTAAAAATGTTTGAAAATCCTTCAGAAGATTGGAGAGGAAATATCCATTTAGAAAAAACAATTAAAGACTTAAAATACAAGTTTGATGTAGGTTTTAACAACTCAACATACATTCAAGAAATTAACAACACAAACCAAACCAATACAAATAATGGGTATGATTATGAGTTTGCAATAGAAACCTTGTTTAAAAACTTTCCAACAATAGAAGTTGGTTTAAAAACCGATATTGGCAAATTTACATCAAGTTTAAATACCTCAAAATTTGTAACTACAGAACCTTTTGTTACTATAGATTACGATTTTTTAAAAGGATTTATTTTTAATTTCGACTATAAACAGAGCAATTATCAAAACAAAACATTAGGTCAAAAAAATGTGTATGAGATTGCCAATGCAACACTGTCTTATAAAAAAGAAAATTCTGCTTGGACTTATAAAATTACGGCTCAAAATATGTTTAATGCGCAATTTAAACAAAGCAACAGTTTTTCTGATTACTTAATTTCTGATTCCAAAACCTTTATTTTACCAAGAGTCGTATTGTTTTCTATCGGATTTAATTTGTAGCCTTTTTCAATCTTTCGGCTTTAGTTTTCATTGGCAGTTTGCAGTTCATTACAAACTGAATACTGCCAGTGAAAACTTCTAACTATAGTTTAATCTCTATAAATTATGTAAAAAAAAAAAGACGCTTTTTTAAGCGTTACTTGGTTTAATAAAATAATGTATTTCTACGTTTAAAATTTCCGAAATTTCTAACATTCGTCTAAAATCTAGTTTTATTTTTCCTTTTTCAAACTTATAATAACCATTTAAAGTGATGCCTAGTTTTTCTGCCAAATCGGTTTGCGAAAAGCCTAATTGTCTTCTTCTGCAAACAACTTGTTCGAGTACATGGTTAATTTGATTTTCTACTTTTTGATCGTTAATACTTTCTCTCATAATGATAATTATTTTTAGCAATTAAAATTTATTTGAAAAGAATTTTTGTGAAGTAATGCCTAAAAAAGTACTCTTTTAAGTAAATCAATATCATTTGATTTTGCTAAGTAGTTAAGCTTATTTTACTTTTAATAAGTAACAAGGTTAAAGCTACTTTTTTATCTAAGATGCGCAATTTTTAAACAAAACATAAAACTATTTACTAGTTTGTAACCAACATAATTCTTTTTCAAGACCAAATTTAAACTAAAATTGATGAAAACTAAAGTGTTTTTTTAGTTAGATTACATATTTGTATGATTAACAACTTTCTAGTTGTTAATTGTTATTAAAAAAAGCATTAATAGTATTATTTTTATCAAATTTTTATAAGAAAACTATTTTCTGCCAAAATCCGCAGGAATTTCTCCCCAAGCTTTGGTTTCCCATTTTAAAATAGGATTTTTAAACGTATTTTCTTTAAGCCAGTTTTCGGCTCTTTTTATCAGCTCTAAAAGTTCTTGATTAGAAGCATCAAAATGAAGATTTGTTTTGCATTTTTTTTGACGAATCCAGTTCATGGCAATTTTAGAATCAGAATAAATAGGAATATCTTCTTTGTTTTTCTTTTTTAAAAGTGCAATTCCGTGCACTAAAGCTAAAAATTCGCCAATATTATTAGTTCCTTTTTTAAAAGGTCCCATTAAAAAAAGTTGCTTTTTGTTATGAGTAAAAACGCCTCTATACTCCATTTTACCAGGATTTCCAGCACAAGCAGCATCCACAGAAATACTTTCTAAAATAGGTTTCCCAAATTTTTCTTTTTCTACGGATGATAAAACTACTGTTTTAGTATTTTTACCTTTATAATCCTCATAGTTTTTTTTGGATGCAATTTCGGCTTCATCTAAGTTTACAAACGATTTGTATTGTGCGCCTTCAAAACCATCAATTTGTCGTTTACAAACATTCCAAGAAGTAAAAACGCCCGTTTTTCTACCTTTCCAAACTACATAATATTTTTTTTTACTCATGTGTGCCTAAAATTACACTTTCAATAACCTTTGGAAAGTGTTTTTGTTCTAGAATATGAATCTTTTCGGCAATTGTTTCTGCAGAATCTGTATCATTTAGCGCTGTTTTTGCTTGAAAAATGATGGCGCCTTCATCATAATTTTCATTTACATAGTGAATTGTAATGCCAGTTTCTGTTTCATTATTCTCTTTTACGGCTTTATGAACATTCATTCCGTACATGCCTTTTCCACCATATTTTGGCAATAAAGCAGGGTGAATGTTAATAATTTTTTTTGGAAAAGCTTCCGTAATTTTTGTGGGAACTTTCCATAAAAAACCGGCCAAAATAATGTAATCTGCCTTGTCTTTTAATAGATTTAAGATGGTGTTTTCTGTGGAGAAATCTTGTTTATTAAAAAGTAAACAATTAACGTTTAAGGATTTACATCTATCAAAAATTTTGGCATGTTCATTGTTACATAGCACCTGAGTAACTTTAGCAATTTTAGTGTGATTAAAAAATTTAATAATATTTTCTGCGTTCGTTCCAGAACCAGATGCAAAAACAACTATACGCTTCATAACTATATATCTAGAGTACAAAAAAAAGAATAATTATTAACAAATTGGTTATTTTAAGAATAGATTAAACATTTTTATTTATCTTTAGTAATCATTTTCTGCGCAAAAATTAGTTAGAATTAATAAGATTCGTATTTTTGCGTCGATTTAAATTTTTAAAAAAACAGAATTATGTCAGACATTGCATCAAGAGTAAAAGCTATCATCGTAGACAAATTAGGAGTAGACGATAACGAAGTAACAACAGAAGCTAGCTTCACAAACGATTTAGGAGCAGATTCTTTAGATACTGTTGAGTTGATTATGGAATTCGAAAAAGAATTCGATATTCAAATTCCAGATGATCAAGCGGAAAATATTGGAACTGTAGGTCAAGCAGTTAGCTATATAGAAGCAGCAAAAAAGTAAATTTAATATGCAATTAAAACGAGCAGTAATTACTGGACTTGGCGCATTGACGCCTATAGGAAATAATATTGAAGAATATTGGAATAGCTTAATTAACGGAGTTAGTGGAGCAGCACCTGTAACGTATTATGATGCTGCCAAGTTCAAAACTCGTTTTGCTTGTGAGTTAAAAAACTTTAATGTCACAGATTTTATTGACAGAAAAGAAGCACGCAAAATGGATCGATTTACGCAATATGCAATGGTAGCTTCGGATGAAGCAATTGCAGATTCTAAATTAGATCTAGACAAAATTAACAAATTACGCGTTGGCGTAATTTGGGGAGCAGGAATTGGTGGTTTAGAAACTTTTCAGAACGAAGTATTAAACTTTGCGTCTGGAGATGGTACTCCTAGATTTAATCCTTTTTTTATCCCAAAAATGATAGCAGATATAGCTCCTGGTAATATTTCCATTAAAAATGGATTTATGGGGCCAAACTATACTACGGTTTCTGCTTGTGCATCATCTGCAAACGCAATGATTGATGCGCTAAATTATATTAGATTAGGATACTGTGATGTAATTGTAACGGGTGGCTCTGAGGCTGCTATTACCATTGCAGGTATGGGAGGTTTTAATGCCATGCACGCTTTATCTACAAGAAATGAAAGCGCAGAAACAGCTTCTAGACCTTTTGATGCAGAACGTGATGGTTTTGTTTTAGGAGAAGGAGCAGGTGCACTTATTTTAGAAGAATATGAACATGCCAAAGCTAGAGGTGCTAAAATCTATGCAGAGGTAATAGGTGGCGGAATGTCTTCTGATGCGTATCACATGACAGCGCCTCATCCAGATGGAATTGGAGTTATTGCTGTTATGCAAAACTGTTTAGAAAATGCTGGAATTAAAGCAGAAGATGTAGATCATATTAATACGCATGGTACTTCTACTCCTTTAGGAGATGTTGCAGAATTAAAGGCAATTTCTCATGTTTTTGGAGAGCATGCTAAGAATATCAATATAAATTCTACAAAATCTATGACAGGGCATTTATTGGGTGCTGCAGGTGCTATTGAGTCAATTGCTGTTATTTTAGCAATGGAACATGGTATTGTGCCGCCAACAATAAATCATACAACGGTAGATGAGAATATTAATCCAGAATTAAACCTTACGCTTAATAAACCTCAAAAAAGAGATATTAAAATAGCAATGAGTAATACATTTGGTTTTGGTGGTCATAATGCTTGTGTAGCTTTTAAGAAATTAGATGAATAGTTTATGAATTTTATTCGCAAAATAGTTACCTCTCGTTCTAAAGAAGATCAAGAATTAAAAAGCGAATTAAAAAAATTACTCAATTTTTCTCCAAGAAATTTAAATAAGTACAAAAAGGCATTTACCCATAGATCTGTTCAAATACTAGACAGAAAGGGTAACCCTGTTAATTACGAACGTTTAGAGTTTTTGGGTGATTCTATTTTGGGTTCTGCAATAGCGGCCTATTTATACAAAAAAGTTCCAACAGGTTCAGAAGGATATCTAACTCAAATGCGCTCTAAAATTGTTAGTAGAGAGCATTTAAATGAATTAGGAAAAGATTTAAACCTAATACGTTTTGTAAAAAGTAATATAGATAAGGCTAATGTTGGTGATAACATTTATGGTAATATTTTTGAAGCATTAGTTGGTGCTATTTATTTAGATAAAGGGTACAATGCTTGTCAGAAATTTATCCATGAAAATGTAATTATACCTTATGTTGATATCGAGAAGTTAGAAGGTAAAATTACTAGTTATAAGGGATTAATTATAGAGTGGTGCCAAAAGCAAAAAAAGAAGTATAAATTTGATACTTATGAAGACTCTGGTAACGAGTCTATAAAGCACTTTAGTGTAAAAATTAGCATTGATGGCGAGCAAGTAGCAAAAGGCAGGGCAACTTCTAAAAAGAAAGCAGAGGAACAGGCAGCTAAAAGAGTCTATTTTGCCTTTCAAAAACAGATTTCAGAAACCTAAACACGATAACGTTTTCGTTAAAATCCCTGCAATATTCATAAAGTATTAGTAATTTCGCATCTCAGAGATGAACTAAATTAGTAATTATTTATGCAAATTCATTCATTAGGTTTTGATGATTTTTCTGAAGATGACTATTCTTTAATAGGTATTCATACAGCATTAGAAGATTTTAAATTAGCCTATTTATTGAATAAAAATTTAAGTACTAGTTTTTATAAATCTAGAGAAGATTTAAATATAGAAGACCAGCAAACAAAGGCGTCTTTTTCAATTTTTAACTACTTTAGTAAAGAATATGATTTTGATTGGTCTCTAATTGCAAATAGCTCTAAAACAGAAAATCAACAAGAATCAAATGAACTACTATTATCATCAGAAACAAAAACATATCTAATTGCAGAAATGAATAAAGTAGATTTCTTTATTAAAATTTCTGGAGAGTTAGAAGATAGTTTTTTGTCTGATACAATAGAAAAAATAAAAAATATAGATCAAATAATAACCTCTTATTTTATAGATAAAGATAAGTTAAAATCTAAAGAATTTTTAATATTTTAGAATATATGCCAAATCATAATAAAACCAAAATTGTTGCTACCCTAGGGCCAGCAACTGACACAAAAGAAATATTAACAGAGTTAGCGACTAACGGTGTTAACGTTTTTAGAATCAATTTTTCTCATGCAGATTATGAAGATGTTAAGAGAAAAGTAACTTTAATTAGAGAAATCAATAAAGAAAAAGGGTACAATGTAGCTATTCTTGCAGATTTACAAGGTCCTAAATTACGCGTTGGAGTAATGGAAGATGACGTAATATTAGAGGATGGAGACACTTTTACATTTACTACAGAGAAATGTATTGGAACCAAAGAAAAAGCTTTTATGACCTATCAACGCTTTCCTAAAGATGTAAAAGCTGGGGAAACGATTATGGTTGATGATGGTAAATTACGTTTCGAGGTAATTTCTACTAATAGAGAGAATGAAGTTTTTGTAAAAGTTGTGGTGGGTGGTCCTTTAAGATCTAAAAAGGGTGTAAACTTACCAAATACCGCAATTTCTTTACCTGCTTTAACTAAAAAAGATAAAGAAGACGCTATTTTTGCAATTGGATTGGAAGTAGATTGGATTGCTTTATCTTTTGTTAGAACACCAGAAGATTTAAGAATGTTACGTGATTTAATTGCACAACATTCAGATTATAGAATTCCTATTGTTGCTAAAATTGAGAAACCAGAAGCAGTTAAAAATTTAGATGCATTAATTCCTTATTGTGATGCATTAATGGTTGCTCGTGGAGATTTGGGTGTAGAAATACCAATGCAAGATGTTCCTTTAATTCAAAAGAAATTAGTGAGGCGCGCAAAAAGAGCAAGAATTCCTGTAATTATTGCTACTCAAATGATGGAAACAATGATCGATAATCCTGTGCCAACAAGAGCAGAGGTTAATGACGTTGCAAATTCTATTATGGACGGTGCAGATGCAGTAATGCTTTCTGGAGAAACTTCTGTAGGTAAATTTCCTATAAAAGTGATTCAAAAAATGACTGAAATTATCAAAGCTGTTGAGAATTCTAGAATGATTAAAGTTCCACAAGAACCGCCTCATATTAGAACCAATAGATTTGTTACTAAATCTATTTGTTATCATGCTGCTTTAATGGCAAATGATACCGATGCTGCGGCAATTTGTACATTAACAAATAGTGGTTATACAGCATTTCAAATTTCTTCTTGGAGACCTAGAACACACGTTTTAGCTTTTTCTACAGACAGAAGAATTTTAGGAAAATTAAATTTACTTTGGGGTGTTAGAGCTTTTTATTACGATAATAATCTTTCTACAGATGATACTGTTGTCGATATCAATAATATAGCAAAATCTAAAGGTTTTGTAAATTCTGGAGACATTATTATTAACCTTGCTTCTATGCCTGCAGAGGCTAGAGGAATGGTAAATACGTTGCGTGTTTCTGAAATTGAGTAAAAAATAATTTTGTATATAAAAAAAGCGTTCTAATTTTTAGAGCGTTTTTTTTGTGCTAAAGAATTTGATTATAGCGTTATTTTTTTATTGATAATAATGGCATCATTGGTAACAAATGGCATTGGCATCATTTCTTTTGATCTTGGTTTTAAAGAAAAATTTGAATCCGATAATAAATCATAAGAAATTTCATTTAACAAAAAAGCTAGTTTTTCATCTTTGTTTATGCTAAAAGAAAGTGTTATATTTTTATCTAAATTTGACATATAATAAATTAAAAAGGTACCATTTTCTACCGTGTAATTTTTGCCATCATTAACAATAGCATCGTTTACCTTAAATTGTTGTAGTGTAACTTTTCTGTTGGTCATAAATTCATATTTATTAACTTTTCTAGTAGGAGTAATCTGCAATTCTAGATATCGTTTGTTGCCAATAATCGTATCAAAATCTACCACTATATTTGATGAAGGAATCGCTTTATAAACTGTTTTTTTATGATATTTTAAACGTGTATTGTATTTGCTTTTGCTTTCTGCATTTTTAAGATTTCCTTTTGTGGCTGTTTCATCAAAAATTTGGCTTGTGTAAGGGTCTAAGGTGGTGTTGTAGGTTCCAAAATAAGCAGTTTTGTCATCAGAATTCTCAATGTATACGATGCTGTTGGGCTTTTTGTTGACTACAGAAAAGCCACTATCATAACTTGCATATCCAAAGAATAGAATTGCTAAAACTCCGGCTATTTTTAACAATAAAAACGATTTTTTTTGATAAAACGAAAAGAGCATCAACCCAAATACCAAAGCAATGATAACACCACTTATAAATATGTTTTTTAAACCTAAACCAACGGGAAACATTTTTATTAATGGCGCAAATATATAAAGAGTTGGTATCGACAAAAGCGTACATAAAATTCGCATAGCACGTTCTTCTAAATCTATAAAAATAGCAATTGCTAAAATTAATAAAGCACTAAAAACGGGGATGATAAAAAAACCTGCACCTTTTAAATAATTGTTAATTAAAAGATTTAGAACTAACCAAATAAAAATGGGCGCAATTAATAAGTTTGCTGTCTTTTCTTCGTTTTTAAAGTACTTGTATGTTTTTAGTAAAATCCAAAGATTTAAGAATACAAAAGCGGCAATATAGGTGTAACCATTATAGGTAAAACCATGTAAAATATCGTTGTATTGAGGATGGATGATTAGCAGTAACTTCCACAGTCCGAAGGAAACGCCGCCACATAAAATTAAAGAAATTAAAAACGGAACAAATCCCTTTAAAGTGTTTTTAACAGAGATTTTATTTAGAGAAAATCCGAAGAAAATCAACACAAAAAATAGGATAGTTGCAATGATTAACATTGGTGAAACCCAAGAAAACGGATAGGTTAGCATTTTAGAAAAAGGAAAATTTACATAGACATCATCTGTGGTAGAATTTAGATTTTCTATATCTGAAAAAGCAAAATAATTTAGGGTAGCCGTTAAATAATCTGCCTGATGTAAAAGTGTTTCTCTGTCTAATCGATCATAAGAATCTTGTGCTGTGTGGTAATCGAAATGATCATCGATAAAGGCAAAATTAAACCCATTGATGTCTGCATCTTGTCTAAAAACAGTTAAATCTGTGTCGTTAGGCAACATTTTATAAATGCTATACATTAAAGAATTTGCTGCAGGAAAGTTAGGTTTTGCGGCTAAAAATTCTGATAAAAGTTTGCTGTTTTTACCATTCGTTTCCATTAACATATAACTTGGACCGCCGCTTCCTCTGGCTTCAAAATTTAGAATTAAACCAATATTTTTTGTCCAAGGATGATAATCAACAAAAGCTTGCGCACCTAACAAACCTAATTCTTCAGCATCAGAAATTAGAATAATAATGTCGTTTTTTGGGGTCTGATTTTTGTTTAAAAAGGCTCTAATACCTTCTAAAATTGTTACTACACCAGATCCGGCATCGCTTGCCCCTAAAGAAGAATGTGTGCTAGAAACGTAATGAGTAAGCAGCATTAATGCTTTTCCGTTTCCAGTTCCTTTAATTTTGGCAATAATATTTTGCACCGTAGATGCTGCAATCCATTTTTTATTGACGGCAGTTTGAGTTTGAATTTCGGTTTCTAAGCCCATTTTACTTAATTCTGCTACAATGTAATTTTGAACATTTTTATGCTCATCAGAACCAACATAATGTTGTTTTAAGCTTATAACTTTTAAATGATCTAAAGCTCTGTATGCAGAAAATCCGGTATTTACTAAGGTTTCATCCTTTGGTAAAGAGGGTTTTATATCATAAAAACTCCAATAAATAACACTTAAAATTATGATTACAGGTAAAATAGAAAATACTCTTTTCATTGGTGCTTAAAGTTTTTATAAATGTATGAAATAAAAAAAAGCTATTAAAATTTTGGATAAGAGCGAAAATTCATTAAATTTCAAACAACTAAAAACAAACTAATTATGGGAATTAAAAGCTTTCAAGGAAAAAGAGACGAATCACACGGAAAAAGTGATGAACAAATTTTAGTTTCTGATTATATGACTACAAAATTAATCACCTTTAAAGCCGATGATTCTTTAGATCATGTAATTAATTTATTAATAAAGAATAAAATTTCTGGAGGTCCTGTTGTAGATGATAAAAATGAATTAATTGGTATTATTTCTGAAACGGATTGTATTAAGCATATTTCTGAGAGTAAATATTATAATATGCCAACAGATGTTAATAATACTGTAGGTAAATATATGGTTACTGATGTGGATACCATTGATAAAGACATGAATATTTTTGATGCCGCTTTTAAGTTTATAAGCTCACACAGAAGAAGATTTCCGGTTGTTGATACCAATGGAAAACTAATTGGGCAATTAAGCCAAAAAGATGTTTTAAAAGCTGCTATTAAAGTAAAAGGGAATACCTGGTAGGATACTAATTATTCTTTTTTAATTAATAAAAATAAATCGTTTTCTAAAGATAAATAGCCTTCATTATACACATAAAAATAGGTGTTTCCTGTTTTTGTGGTGTATATTGATGTAAAAAACTGAAAATCAAAACCATTATCGTATAATTTTGTTCTTGTAACTTTTGTTTTTCCAGAAGAATTAAGTTCAGTTAATATTTTATAATTTTTTCTTAGGCGATTATTTGTATTTCTAATAAGGTTTTTACTATCCTTATTAACTCTGTTATTGTATGAATTCCTGCAATAATCAGAGCAGAATTTTTTATCAACTCTGCCCTGTACAGGTTCTTCGCATTCTAAGCATTTTTTCTTTCCCATAGCTTTTTTTCATTTTTTACACTTCAATATTTCCCCAATTTTCGCCAGATTTTATTCTGTACAATTGCATTGTAGAAACACCAAATTGACTAGCAATAATTCTTAATCTGGTTCTTCTATTAGGATCTAATAATTTTTTCTTGATTACCCTAACCTTTGCTTCCGATAATTTAGCACTGGTTATTAACCCTAATTTCTTTTTCCGTTCTGGATTTGTTAATTGATGAACGGTTAACTCTTTTTGATTCACCCATTTTAAATTTTGGACATAATTATCTGTTAAATCATGGTTTTTATGAATCACAAATTTTGTGTCTTCTCTTTTTTCTAAGAACAAATAAGCAACTGCCCTATGTACATAAAAACTTTTTGTTTTGTTTTTAGTGTCTACATAAGAAAGGGTTTCAAATTTATTGATGATCCCTTTTTTATACAATTTAAACTCTTCGTCCTTTTTTTTCTTCTTTTGAACCCTTCCGTAGTTCGATACTAATATTTCTTCTTTTTCAAAATCGCAATCAACGATATCAAAAGCTTTCCAGCTTTCATTTCTAAATGACTTCATAATTTTGATGCTTTTTGTTTGCGTAAATATACATAATTATACGTTTACAAACGACTACAACTAATTACAACCGAAAGTAATTGTTTTGTAACCGAATAAAATTGTAATGATGTCGCAACTTTGCAGTGTCAAAACAAATTGACAAATTAATTATAAACAATCTAAAACCTTATCTTATGAGTACGTTAAGAAACAAAGTACAGTTAATTGGAAACTTAGGCAGTAACCCAGAAATCATCACTTTAGAAAGTGGAAAAAAACTAGCTAAATTTTCTCTTGCAACCAATGAAAGTTATAAAAATGCACAAGGCGAAAAAGTAATAGATACACAATGGCACAATATTGTTGTATGGAATAAAACCGCAGAAATTGTAGAAAAATATCTAGTAAAAGGCAATGAAGTGGCTATCGAAGGCAAGCTAACTACTAGAAGCTATGAAACGAAAGAAGGCGAAAAACGATATATTACAGAAGTTGTTTGTAATGAGCTTTTGATGTTGGGGAATAAGCAATAGAAATATTGAGATGTATTTAAAAAATTTAAGAAAGACCAACTTAATAATTGGTCTTTTTTTTATGAAACTTAGTTTTTTAAAACAGATAATTAAATATTGGTTAAAGTTAAAATATGCTTCATCTAGCAAAAAATAATTTTTGTAACTTACCTCATCAATTTAAAAATCGACTTTTATGCAAAACTACACTTTACATATTAACGGAAAAGAACGCTCTGTAACAGCAGATGCAGATACTCCTTTGTTATGGATTTTAAGAGATGAACTCAATTTAGTAGGTACAAAATTTGGTTGCGGAATTGCACAATGTGGCGCTTGTACTGTTCATATGGATGGTGTTGCGGTTAGAAGTTGTCAACTACAAGTTTCTATTTTGGATGATGTAAAGATCACCACTATAGAAGGATTGTCTGATGATGGAAAACATCCTGTACAAGAAGCTTGGAAAGAAATTGATGTGCCGCAATGTGGTTATTGCCAAGCGGGTCAAATTATGACAGCATCTGCCTTTTTATCAGAAAATAAAAATCCATCAGAAGAAGAAATTAGAGAAGCTATGCATGGTAATATTTGTAGATGTGCGTCTTATAATAGAATTGAAAAAGCCGTAAAAGTTGCTGCCGAAAAAATGGTTTAATAGCAAACAAATTTCTTAAATTTTAAATAAAATAAAGTTTTAAAATGCTAATTAGCATTCTTTTAGAACTTAGTTTTATTTTCTAAAACAACATCAAAAACACCCAACAATGACATCTACAAAAACAGATAATTTTAGCAGAAGAAATTTCTTAAAAACATCACTTTTAGCCAGTGGAGGTTTGTTAATAGGCTTCAATTTAGTGGCAGCCTGCAAACCAAATGCAATTATGCCTACAGATATTAATAAGTTAAATTTTAATGATTTTAATGCATTTATTAAAATTTCTGACGATGGATATGTGACAATTTTTTCTCCGAATCCAGAAATTGGTCAGGGTGTAAAAACGTCTATGCCAATGATTATTGCAGAAGAGTTAGATGTGGAATGGGCAAAAGTAACCGTAGTACAAGGCGCATTAGATACCAAAAATTTTAAAAATCAAATTGCAGGCGGAAGTCAATCTATACGTTCTAGCTGGAATGCTTTAAGGCAAACAGGTGCAACCTCAAAACA
>TARA_R110002167_G_scaffold8994_2_pt1 | contig 21224 bp, 21 predicted proteins | sample TARA_R110002167 | Tara Oceans TARA_R110002167 (sample SAMEA4398238) | marine metagenome | biome: Polar Biome; feature: [MES] marine water layer (ENVO:01000295) within the mesopelagic zone...; material: water (ENVO:00002006), including particulate matter (ENVO:01000060) such as......
TGAACCGGTTTGTGGACACGGACGGAGCCGGTTGGCGGACACGGACAGAGCCGGTCCCTACGGGCAAGGCCGATCCTTTCAGGCGACGATACGCATATCCATTTCACTGAGGTGGTTGAGGAACAGGGTGAAAATTTCGCTTTGTTGCGAGGTGTTCAACCGGCCATGGATGTTTTTGCGATGTACCTTGACGGTGCCAACACAGATGTTGAGCAGCTCGGCGATGGACTGGGAGCTGTGGCCTTGCAGAATCAGGGCGGTGATTTCCTGCTCGCGGCGGGTCAGGACGCCCTGGCCGAAAGTGCGTAATGCCTGGGTCAGGGTGCTGCGGCTCTGGCCGTTGGGCAGATATTCATCGGCGTTGGAGAGCCAGAATTGGCGAATCAATGCACTGACCATGGCGCAGTGTTCCTGCAGCCGGTTCATTTCTGCACGGGTGATGCTGCCAAGGCTGGATTTGCGACCGAGAGAAAGGGTGAAGTAGCGGTTTTCCGCCAGTTCGATGACCAGGTTGATTTCGTCAACGAGGTCAAATTCCTGATAGCAGCTATTAAAATATTCGCTTTGGGTGAAGGAATCCGGGGCGATGTTGCTGAGGCGGCTTAACCCGGTAATCTGGTTGCTACTGCTCTGCTGCAGAGCGCAGTAAAGCGGGTCGAGCAGATAGCTGTGGTGCAGGTAGGTTTCCAATGCTGCGCTGGGTGCGTCAGTCTCGGTGTAAATCAGCGTTGGTTTCGCACCGGGAACAAACACCAGCATCAGGCAGGTATCAAAATGCGCCAGGCTGGTGAGGTAACTGGCCAACTCCTTCGGAAAACTGGTCAGGCGAATGTGATCGACCAGATTCGCCAACGCTTTGGTTGCGGTTGTCTCAGACATCAGAGTGCTCCTGCCTGTTGTGCACTGGCCAGTGTCAGGTCGAGACAGAGGCGGACTTTTTGGCACAGTTCGTTGATTTCTGCTTTGTTGATCACCAAGGGTGGCGACAATACCATGCGGCTGCCGACCGCACGCATGATCAGGCCATTATCAAAACAGTGGTCACGGCAGATCAGGCCGATGTCCAGCGTTGATGGAAACAGGGTTTTGCTGACCTTGTCTTGCACCAGTGCCATACCGGCGATCAGGCCGATGCCTTCGATATGGCCCACTAACGGGTGATCAGACAGGCTTTCACGCAGGGTTTTCTGGAAGTAAGGGCCGGTGTTGTCACGGACTTGCTCAACAATATGTTCATTTTTCATGATGTCGATGGTTTTTAATGCCACTGCGGCGGCGACCGGGTGACCGGAATAGGTGAAGCCATGGTTGAAGTCTTCATCCTGCGCCATCAACGTGTTGGCAATACGATCACCGACCGCAACCGCTGCAATCGGCAGGTAGCCGGAAGACAAGCCCTTGGCCATCGACATAATGTCTGGCTGGATATTAAAGGTATCGCTGCCGAACCAGTTGCCAGTGCGGCCAAAACCGCAGATGACTTCATCCACCGCCAACAGAATGTCATATTTGTGGCAAATACGCTGAATCTCGGGCCAATAACTGGCGGGTGGTACGATCACGCCACCGGCACCCTGAATCGGTTCTGCCACAAACGCGGCGACGTTGTCTGGCCCAACCGCGAGAATTTTTTCTTCCAGTGCCCGCGCTGCTAGCAGGCCAAATGCTTCTTCGCTTTGATCACCGCCTTCGCCATACCAGTAAGGCTGCCGGATACGTTCGATATTCGGCACCAGCGGCCCTCCCTGTTTGTGCATGCCACCCATACCGCCCAAGCTGGTGCCACCGATGGTGCTGCCGTGGTAGGCGTTCTCGCGGCTGATCAGAATGTTACGCCATGGCTTGCCCTGGAGCGCCCAGTAGTGGCGGGTCAGACGCATCACAGTATCAATGGCTTCTGAGCCGGAGTTGGCGAAGAAAATCCGGTTCAGATCCCCAGGCGTCACACTGGCAATGGCTTCAGCCAGTTCGACTGCGGGGCCATGGGTAGTTTGAAAAAAGGTGTTGTAGTAAGGCAGTGTGCGCATTTGGGCATCGGCGGCTTCGGCCAGCTCCTCACGGCCATAACCCAGATTGACGCACCACAAGCCTGCCATGCCATCGAGAATCTTGTGGCCCTGTTCATCCCAGATGTACACCCCGTCGGCGTGAGTGATCACCCGTGCACCCTTGTTGTTCAGGCGCGTTGTATTGGTGAACGGATGCAGGTGGAAACGGGCGTCGCTCTGCTGCAAGGAGGAGTACTGGCTGGTTGTGGTGTTGGAATCGTGGCTCATGTCACGTACCTTAATTCTTTAAATGTGATCACAATTTTGTGATCACAAAATGAATTGGTCAATGGCTGTACAAAATGACTGGCCTGAAATCACCAATCGTCCAGATTGTCCAATAGCGGACGACGACAAAATATGCGTATCAGGCGGCGTCGGCGAAGAAATGTGTGCGAAGCGAAGTCCTGCAAAGAAAAGCCATGCAAAGAGATGTTGTTAAGGCGATGAGGAATACAAATGGCAGCGGCCCGGCAGCCGGGTCTTGCTAACCGAGCAATTGTTGCAGCTGTTCTGGTGAGGAGGCAAAAGCACAACCGTCGCGAATATCAGCGCTGATGGCCATTTGTAAGGCCAGAGAATCGCGCTCACGAATGGCGGCAACGGCCTCCTTGTGGCGATCGACCTGGTAATAATCATCAAGATTTTCGCTGGCGACTTGCATAAACGGCGCCAGTTGCAGCCACAGACTTTCGATTAACGACTGGGTAACCTGATGCGGGTTGGCGGTGTAAAGCAGACGGTGGAATTGCTGATTGTACCGGGTTACATCGTGGCTGTTGCCGGTCTCGCTGGCGATATCAATGCGGCTGTCGAGCTCTTCCAGCTGGGCCAGCCGGGTTTCATCAATGTAGGGCATGGCGCGCACAGCACTGTGGGTTTCGAGGCAGATGCGGGCTTCAACCAGCTCGGCAAATTTCATCGCCGTCATTTTCGGCACCATAACGCGGCGGTTTTCGAGAATTTCCAATGCCCCTTCTGCCGACAACTGGCGTAGAGCCTCGCGGATGGGCATTGGGGATACATCGAGCAATGTCGCCAATTCGCGTATGGTAAGAGCACGCCCTGGCGCTATTTTCCCCAGCAATACGGCCTGGCGCAGTGTGCTGTATACCCACTGGGTGATAGTTACAGCGCTGTGGCGCTCAGTTAGGGTGAGATCAATCGGGGTGTGTTTATCCATGCTGATAGCGCTCTGTCTGCGGTTTTTGCTCGTGTTTGCTACTTGCCTGTCATCGAATATGTGATCACAATTCGGGATATTCAAGCACAACACAGGCGGGGCAGCCAGAGCGTTTGTGTGCCCCTTCTTTCCTTGTGCTCCTTCATGACCAGGTGTTCCATGCAAAATGATTTTGATCTTTTTATCGTCGATCTGAACGGCAACCTGCGAGGCAAACGCCTGTTAGGCAGCTCGCTGGATAAAGTCTATGAAGAGGGCGTCAAGTTGCCACGCTCCGTTATCGGTGTCGATTTTTGGGGCGGTGATGTCCCTGATAACGGCCTGGTGTTCGAAACCGGTGACAACGACGGTATTTGTATACCCGTGCAAGACAAACCGACTCTGGTGCCTTGGGCTGGCGAAGAGCGCCATCAGTTGCAGGCGATGATGATGAACCCGGACGGCTCGCCCTTTAACGTCGATCCGCGCCAGGTATTAAAAAACATCGTCGACCGTTTCCATGAACGTGGCTGGTATCCGGTGATGGCCACCGAGCTGGAATTTTATCTGATGGATGGCGATTCCGAAGAAGTGCAGCGTCCGCGTCCGCCGGTACTGGATCGTGGCCATGGTCGCCGCCTCAACACCACCGATGCCTACTCAATTGAAGACGTTGATGGCCTGGAATCGTTTTTTGCTGAAGTGCGTGCCGCCTGTGATGTACAGGGTGTATTGGCCGATACCATTATTTCCGAGCTGGGGCCGGGTCAGTTCGAGATCAACCTCAAGCACGTCTCCGACCCGTTAAACGCTGGTGACCAGTCGATCTGGTTCAAGCGTCTGGTCAAGGGCATTGCCCGCAAGCACGGTTACACTTCCACTTTTATGGCCAAGCCTTACGCCGAACATTCCGGTAACGGCTTTCACGTGCATTTCAGCCTGGTCGACAAAGATGGTAACAACCTGTTCGACAACGGCGGCGAAGAAGGCACCGAGATGCTGACCCAGGCGATTGCCGGTTTGCTGGAATTGATGCCTAGCTCGATGCTGCTGTTTGCGCCGCACCTGAATTCCTATCGCCGCTTTCAGGACGGTTCCCATGCGCCGGTATTTGCCTGTTGGGGTTATGAGAATCGCACGACTGCAGTACGGGTACCGGAAGGTGACCCGGAAGCACGGCGGCTGGAGCACCGGGTGTCCGGTGCCGACGCTAACCCGTATCTGGTGTTGGCGGCCGTATTGGCCGGGTCTTTGTATGGCCTGAATAACAAACTCGTTCCGCCAGAACCGATGGAAGGCGATGCCTATGCCGATTCCCACGAGTCGACGCGTTTGCCTTATCGCTGGGACGACGCCATCAAGGCGCTGGACAAGAGTGCAGTGCTGCGTGAATACCTGGGCGATGAGTTTGTGGATGTTTTCTGTGCGATCAAGCGCCAGGAAATTACCGAGCTGAACAGCCGTATTTCCGACATTGAATATGAGTCGTACCTCGGCCTGCTGTAACCGCAGCACAAGCCTGGCACTGGTCGCGTCAGCGACAAGGCGGGTGCGACAAAAATTGAATGACAGCACAGACACCACAATCTGAGTGACAACAGTGGGCGGCCCATCGGGTCGCCTGTTTTGGTTGTGGAGTACTGTGCTGGCTTTGGATGTGACCAGTGCGGCTCAGATTCGCAGGGTGGCGCGGCTGGTAATGTGAACATTGTCGGCCAGCTTGTGGCGGAAATAAGCCACTATTGGCTCTACAGGGCCTGATTTTACTGGCCTGTATAAAGCCCACCGGGGATCTAGCCCCTGGGGGGTATGGGAATGCCTCGGCGGCATCCGTAGCGTGACGATCAAGGTTGCTCGACTAACGTGTTATTTCTGGAGAAACATATGCTCAAACTGTCTGCTCTGATGGCCTCTGTATGCGCGCTGACGGCCGCATCCAGCGCTCTGGCCGCTGATAAGGAACTGAATATCTACAACTGGTCGGATTATATCTACCCGGAAGCGGTGGCTGAATTCGAACAAAAAACCGGCATCAAGGTGAACTACGACGTTTACGATTCCAACGAAGTGCTGGAAGCCAAATTGATGACGGGCAGCAGCGGTTACGACCTGGTAGTACCGACCGGTGCTTTTCTTGAACGTCAGATTCAGGCCGGTATCTACGCCACCATCGACAGCAGCAAGCTGAGCAACTACGGCAACCTCGACAAGACCCTGCTGGAAAAAGTCGCCCGTCACGATGCCGGTAATGCCCACAGTGTGCCATGGGCCTGGGGCACCATTGGTCTGGGTTACAACGTGGAAATGATCAAGGCGCGACTGGGTGAGATGCCTGTCGATACCCTCGACCTGATCTTTGATCCAAAAATTTCTGCCAAGCTGAAAGACTGCGGCATTGGCTTGCTGGACTCTCCGGCTGAAGTGATGTCGATCGCCCTCAACTACGTCGGCCTTGACCCCAACTCAGAAAGCAAAAGCGACCTCGGCAAAGCCGAAGCCCTGATGAAAGCCAATCGTGACAACTACCGTTATTTCCATTCCAGCCAGTACATCTCCGATCTGGCCAACGGTGAAATCTGTGTCGCGCTGGGCTACAACGGCGATATTCTGCAATCCCAGAGCCGCGCAGAAGAAGCCGGACAGGGAGTGGAAGTGGCGTACGTCATTCCGAAAGAAGGCACGCTGGTATGGTTTGACCTGATGGCGATTCCTGCCGATGCCCCCCATAAAGACGCGGCTTACCAGTTCATCAACTTTGTCCTCGAGCCAAAAACCGCAGCCGGTATCTCCAACTACGTCTATTACGCCGTACCGAACACCGCTGCCGAGCCATTCCTGAACGAAGACGTGATCAGCAATCCGGGCATTTACCCAAGTACCGCCGTGAAAGCCAAGCTGTTTACCCAGCAAGCCCACACAGCCAAGTTTGACCGCGTGCTCAACCGTGCCTGGTCAAACGTCAAAACCGGCCGTTAATTGATATTCGCACCGACCCGGAGAAACATCCGGGCGGTGCTGCCATTCCCGAGGGGGGCAGCCCCCGTCTAACTGGTAGCCAGGTTATGACAACAGCACAACAACCCGCCCCGAAAACCAACCCGCTGACGGCACCCACGCCAGACTTGTGGCGCGACCCCAATGCCCATCCGTTTGTCTTCTTTGACGGGGTGACCAAACAGTTTGGTGACTTTACCGCCGTCGACAACATCAGCCTGAAAGTCTACAAGCGCGAGCTGTTCTGTTTGCTGGGCGGCTCCGGTTCGGGCAAAAGTACCCTGCTGCGGATGCTGGCCGGGTTCGAACAGCCGACCAGTGGCCGTATTCTGATTGACGATGTCGACATGGCTGGCATTCCGCCGTGGAATCGACCGGTGAACATGATGTTTCAGTCTTATGCGCTGTTCCCGCATCTGAGCGTTGAAAAAAACATTGCCTTTGGCCTCAAGCGCCAGCGGCTGGCCGACGTCGACATCAAGCGTCGCGTGGCCGATATGCTCGACATGGTGCAACTGGGCCATCTCGGCAAACGCAAGCCACACCAGCTCTCCGGTGGCCAGCGCCAGCGGGTCGCGCTGGCGCGCTCACTGGTAAAGCGTCCGAAGTTGCTGCTGCTCGACGAACCGCTGGGAGCGCTGGATAAAAAACTGCGCGAAGAAACCCAGTTTGAGCTGGTGAACATTCAGGAAGAGCTGGGCGTGACCTTTGTGGTGGTGACCCACGACCAGGAAGAAGCCATGACGCTGGCGACCCGCATCGGCGTGATGAACCAGGGCAACATTGTCCAGGTGGGTGAACCCCATGATATTTACGAATACCCCAACAGCCAGTTTGTCGCCCGGTTTGTCGGCTCGGTCAACCTGCTTAATGGTCGGGTGACGGAAGACGAACCGGATCGCGTGCGTATTCGCTGCAACGACTTTGAGCCAAGCGTGTACCTCAACCATGGCATCAGCTGTGCACCCAATCAGGAAGTGTGCGTGGCCATCCGGCCAGAAAAAATGCTCATCAGCCACGAGCCACCGGTACAAACCGACAACACCTGCTCCGGCGTGATCGAAGACATCGCCTACATGGGCAGCCTGTCGGTCTTCCGTGTACGCCTCGACAGCGGCAAGGAAGTCCGTGTGACCCAGCCCAATACCTCCCGCGACAGCGGTGCCCGTTTTACCTGGCATGAACGGGTACACCTGTACTGGGATGTGGATAGCGCCGTCGTGCTGACCAGCTGAGGATACCCTTATGAGTCAATTCAACGGCTACACAGCCGCACAAGCGCTGTTGCAACGCGCGTTTCACAAACTGCCATTGAAACGGATTAACTGGGGTCGCCAGCTGGTGATCTCGGCCCCGTTTGTATGGCTGGCGGTGTTCTTTTTTATCCCGTTTCTGGTGGTGTTCAAGATCTCGCTATCGGAAACCGCCATCGCCATACCGCCCTACACCGCGTTGGTTGAGCTGGAAGACGCCTACTTCAACATCAAGCTGAATCTCGGTAATTACCTGTTTCTGTGGGAAGACTCCTTCTACCTGGAGGCTTACCTCAGTTCGATCCGGATTGCCGGTATCTCGACTCTGCTGGCACTGATCATCGGCTTCCCCATGGCCTACCTGATTGCCCGCAGCGAATCCCGTACCCGCACCCTCTTGCTGGCGCTGGTGGTCTTGCCTTTCTGGACCTCGTTCCTGTTGCGGGTATACGCCTGGGTCGGGCTGCTGAAAAAGAACGGCCTGGTCAACGACATACTGATCAACCTGGGCATCGTCAGCGAACCAATCCAGATGTTACAAACCGACTTCGCGGTCTATATCGGCATCGTCTACACCTACCTGCCGTTTATGATTCTGCCGCTCTACACCACGTTAGAGAAAATGGACATCTCGCTACTGGAAGCCGCAGAAGACCTGGGCTGTCGGCCAATGCAGAGTTTCTTCCTGGTGACCGTACCGCTGGCCATGCCCGGTATTCTGGCAGGCTGCACCCTGGTGTTTATTCCGGCGGTGGGGGAATACGTGATACCAGCGTTACTGGGTGGCTCCGATACCCTGATGATTGGCCGGGTACTGTGGGATGAATTCTCGCTCAATCGCGACTGGCCGATGGCATCGGCAGTGGCCACCGTGATGCTGGTGGTACTGGTATTACCCATCATGCTGCTGCGTAACCGCAAGGAGGCCGAATAATGGCCGCACAACGTCGTTCCTGGTTTTTATATTCTGCCTCGGCACTGGGGTTTCTGTTTCTCTACGTGCCGATTATTTCACTGATCATCTACAGTTTTAACAAGTCCAAACTGGTGACCGTTTGGGGTGGCTGGTCGCTGAAATGGTATGGCGAACTGTTCCAGAACGAACAGATACTCAGCGCCGCCTGGCTCAGCATCAAGATTGCCTTTATCTCCGCCTCGCTGGCGGTGGTGCTCGGCACCATGGCAGGTTTTGCACTCAGTCGAATGGGCAAGTTTCGCGGCAAAATGATGCTCTCGGGCTGGATTTCTGCCCCGTTGATCATGCCGGAAGTCATTACCGGCCTGTCGTTGTTACTGCTGTTTGTGGCCATGGAAGACCTGTTTGGCTGGCCTGCCGGACGTGGCACCCTGACCATTATCCTGGCCCACACCACCTTCTGCATGGCCTACGTGGCCGTGATTGTGCAGGCACGGATGGCGGATTTTGACGAATCCCTCGAAGAAGCAGCGATGGACCTGGGAGCCAAACCCTCATCGTTATTCTTTCTGGTCACCTTGCCATTGATTGCCCCGGCGATCCTGTCGGGCTGGCTGCTGTCGTTTACCCTGTCGCTCGACGACCTGGTGATCGCCAGCTTTGTCTCCGGGCCAGGCGACAGCACCCTGCCCATGGTGATCTTCTCCAAGGTGCGCCTGGGCGTGACCCCGGAAGTCAACGCACTGGCAACGCTGATGATCCTGATCGTGGCGATTGGTGTCGTCGTGGCGATGATGCAAATGAAAAAACGGCCTCAGCCGTAACGCCTGCTTGTAACAGGCAGCCCGCATAACACACCACTGGCGTGTTATGCGCACCCTACGACCGTTAACAACGAGCACTTTATGAAAATCGGTATTCTGGTCACCGGGATCACCCCGGATACCCTGATCGACCAATACGGCTCCTACGCCGATATGTTTATCCGCCTGTTCCAACCCCACAACCCCGGCTTCGACTACGTCATCTACAACGTCAGCCTTGGCGAATTCCCCGCCAGCGCCAACGACTGCGACGGCTGGGTGATCACCGGCTCGAAACACAGCGTCTACGAACAGCTGGACTGGATTACGCAACTCAAGGAACTGGTGCGCCAGATAGCCACATCGAAACGACCGTTAGTCGGCATCTGCTTTGGCCACCAACTGATTGCCGAAGCGCTGGGTGGCAAGGTCGAAAAATACAGCGGCGGCTGGGGTTTGGGAATCAACACCTACCAGCTCGACAACGGCTTTGCCCAACAGCTCGAACAAGCCACCGGACAAGCGCCGCCAACACTCAACATCAACGCCGTGCATCAGGATCAGGTGAGCATACTGCCAGAAGGTGCGACCGTACTGGCCCACTCCGACTTCTGCCGCTACGCCGCGCTGAGCTACTGCGACAACCGCATTGTCAGCCTGCAACCCCACCCGGAATTTACCCTCGACTTTGAAGATGCCCTGCTCGACGAACGCGGCGGCGAGGGCATTCCGTTGCAAGACGCCCAACAAGGACTAGCCAGCGTACGACAACCCGGTGCCTGCCTGGACTCCCCGGTGATTGCAGGCTGGCTGGTGGCCGTGTTGCAGCAAAAACAGTAATAAACGGCCGCAACGACGATGACGTAGGGACGCCCTCCGTGGCTGTCCTTAACGCCCTCCGTGGCTGTCCTTAACGCCCTCCGTGGCTGTCCTTAACGGAGCCGGGAGGACACGGACGGAGCCGGTCCCTACGTATAATCCACCCAAAACGCTACGAAAAATGGAAAGCGGTAAAACGTCTTAATCCCTTTTTATTCAGGGTTGGTTTCTTACTTTAACGACGGCATCATGGGTTCTATGGCATCGAGTGCGGCACTGGTATAGGCGGCGTGAACATGGGTGTAGTAGCCGCCTCTCTCTTTGCTGACTTTTGGGCAGTATTGTTGTTTGGCGAAATCCAGATCGGATTCTTTACGACAGCGCAAAGTGAGCCTGTTTAATAAATTATATTGCTCACAATTTAATTTTTAGCAATACTCCTTTCATTAAATGGAGTTCTGTATGACCGATTCCGCTGCGCCTGATCTTGCGGCAAGCACTGTTGATGACCGTGGACTCCGGCTGGATGAGCAGTTGTGCTTTCCGCTGTATGCTGCATCCAATCTGATTGTGAAGGCCTATGGCCCGTTGCTGAAGCCGTTGGGGCTGACGTACCCGCAGTATCTGGTGATGTTGTTGCTGTGGGAGCAAGCGGAATGGACGGTCGGCGCGCTGGGCAAGCGTTTGCACCTGGATTCCGGCACGTTGACGCCGATGCTGAAGCGTATGGAACAGACCGGGCTGGTTTGCCGTCGGCGTTGTCTGGAGGATGAACGCCGGGTGCTGGTATCGGTCACAAGTGGCGGTGCGGCGTTAAAGGCGTCCGCTGCTGGTATTCCTGCTGCAATGGCATGCCGTCTGGCAGCCGATAACGAGTGGCTTGCGCGGCTGCGAGCGGATTTGAATTCACTGATTGAACTGATGGATTAGCACGTAACGTGCTGCACACCCACCCGCACTCCTTTGGAGATATATTATGAGTACGATTTACGAAACCACGGTGAACACCATTGATGGCGAAGCAAAATCCCTGGCCGACTACGCCGGTAAAGCTTTGCTGGTTGTGAATGTGGCGTCCAAGTGTGGTCTGACGCCACAGTACGAACAGTTGGAAGCGCTGTACAAGGAAGCGCAGGCCAGCGGTCTGGAAATTCTTGGTTTTCCATGTAATCAGTTTCTTGGTCAGGAGCCGGGTACGGAAGCGGAGGTGAAGGAATTCTGTTCGCTGACGTATGGTGTGTCGTTCCCGATGTTCAGCAAGGTTGAGGTGAACGGTGAGGGTCGTCATCCGCTGTATCAGCAGTTGATTGCCGCTCAGCCACAGCGTACTACCGAAGAGGGTAGCGGCTTCAAGGACAAGCTGGCGGGTATGAATCTGTTGTCTGACGATGAAACCGATGTGATGTGGAATTTTGAAAAATTCCTGATCAGCAAAGACGGTGAAGTGATCGGTCGTTTTGCGCCCGACATGACGGTGAATTCGCCGATTCTGAAAGCCGCTGTCGACGCCGCACTGACAGCCTGATCGTCTGGAGCCCGGTATCGCCGGGCTTTTTTTGTTATAGCGCTATTCCTCCTTCCTGAGTCGGGTACTTTCAACCCGAAGGCACCATGGTATGCATGTGGCAGATGAGTAATCTGACATGGATACTCTGAGTTGGTGACCTTATGTCTGCTCCGCTGTTTCTTTTACCGTCGTCAATGGCGGATGTTGCGCTGATGCTTGCTTGGCGCCGCTGGTTGTTGTTCTGTTTATGGTTGGGTTGCTGGCCGTGGCTGCTGATTGGTTGGGCGGCGCTGGAGTCTCCGAGGGTTGCCCGTTCTGATCTGGAGCAACAGCAACGCATTCAGGCGTTGGTTTCGCCACTACTGGGCTTGGGAGAGACAGAAGCGGCTTACAAGTTACGGGCGTTGGCGTATGAATCCATCGATATTGAGTTGGTCGTGCGGTGGCAGGCGGGTCATCGGGTGTATCCGGATCTCTCCGGGATGTCGACGTTTCCTGAGTCGACACTGTTGACGGAAGCTTTGCCCGGCATGACGGAGTTGCGGCGTCGTCTGGAGTCTGGCGACACGGGTGTGGTGTCATTAGCTGTGTATCTCAGTACTGGCCAAGCCAGGCTGTATTGTTGGCAACCGCATGTTACGGCGCTGGCAGAGACCTTGTGTGTGGCGGCTGCGGTTCCTGCTGCTGTTTCTTCCGCTGTTGTTTCTGCTACTTCTTCTATGGCAGCGATGCCTGATCGTCAGCTGTTTGCCAGTCTGCTGCACGGTGGAATAGCTGGTAGCCAAGATGATGAGAGGCTGGGGCGACAACAGGTATCACAATCCTGGACTCTGCTCTGGGGTAAAGACGATCTGCTGTTTCTGGGGTTGGTGATCAGTACACTTGCGGGCATGGTGTTGTGGGGTTGGCGCTGGTTAACGGCAGCCCGGACACGCCGTGTGCTTGCTGTCGAGCTCCGCGAGCAACTGCGGGAGTTGATCCATGATCTGCGTTTGCCATTGGCAAATGTGCTGTTGTACAGCGGTCTGATGTCCCGTCAGCCCGACGCTGCAAGACGTTATTGTCCGGTGTTGGAGGAAGAAGGGCAGCGGTTGCAGTCGCTGGTGTCTGAGCTGGCTGCTTTGCTGTTTCCTCTGCAACCCCGGCGGTGGAGCAACAGTCAGGTTTCGCGACTCGCGCATTGTCCCCAGGATCAGATTCGCCGTCTGGCGCGTGCTACGGCTGCCCGGCTAGAGCAGTCACAGTGTCAGTTGACGCTCGATCTGGGTGGCACAACGTTGTTGTCTTATTCCCCTGAAGCATTGAATCGTATTCTGCATAACTTGCTCGATAACTGTGCACGCCATGCCCCGGGTAGCCGGGTGACTCTGGTCTGCAGGGAAGAGGGCAGTGGGACGGCAGCGGCTACTCTGGTGATTGAGTTGTGTTGCAGGTATCCGGCGGGCACTCGGCGACGTTCTGGCTGGTGGCGGTGGCATGAGTGGGCGGGCACGGGCCTGGGATCTTGCCGCCGTCTGGTGCGAGAGCAAGGCTGGTGCTGGCGGAGCCAATTGACCGCGGAGGGCTATCGGGCGGTGCTACAGATGCCGTTATCTGACGCGGTGCCGGTTTTTGAGTCGGGTGTGTTGCGTGTATAGCTTGTTGCTGGTGGAAGATGATCGGCATCTGCGTCTCGGGCTGGTCGAGTTGCTGACGGCGGCGGGTTATAGCTGTCATGCTTGTGCTTCGGTAGAAGAGGCGGAACAGCTGCTTGCGGGGGGAGCAGTGGCCGGGAATCTCAGCGCCTTGGTGCCGGATTTGTGTATTCTGGATCGTCATTTGCCCGGTGTCTCCGGCGATGAATTGTGCCGCCGCTTACGCCAACATCACCCGCTGCTTCCGGTGCTGATGCTTTCGGCCAGGGGTCAGGTGGCTGACCGGGTGAGTGGATTACGCGCCGGTGCAGATGATTATCTCAGCAAACCCTTTGTGATCGATGAGCTGCTTGCCCGTCTTGCTGGTATGACGCGTCGATTGTCATGGATGCGGTCGCCAGAGCGCTCAGTCAGTGGCTTTTTTATCGGTGACCGCTATATCAATTGTCAGGCCTTGAGTCTCGGCTTTGCCGATGGTCGACAGATGACGCTGCACCTGAGGGAATTCCGTTTGCTCGAACTGCTTTATCAGCGTCGGGGTGAGGTCGTCAGCCGTGATGAACTCTATGATCGTGGCTGGGGACGAGAGCATTTACCGAACTCTCGCGCACTCGATCAGTACATGGTAGGCCTGCGTGCCAGGCTGGAGGATACCGCCAAAAATCGCAAACTGATCCAGACGGTTCGCGGTGTCGGTTATTGCTATCAGCCCGATTTGGCCGACCCTTGATTACTCTGTTCTCCAGCGGTTATTTCTGACCGCAATCTGACATTGGCGTTGGCCTTCCCCGTTAGGCTCGCTGTGACCATAACAATAAATGCAAACGGGGGTTTTTATGTCAGATCAACCGCAATCATCGGCGGACAGCTGTGGTTGTCATCCGCTGACGGATTCAGACGTGAATGTCGGGCGTCGTCATTTGATGGCATCCATGGTGGCAGCGCCGTTACTGGCGGGGCCATGCGCTGCTGCAATGGCGTTGGGTTCCGGCCAGCCAGAGCGCACGTTTGAGGTGGCGAGCGTGCGGGAGCAGTTTCGGGCGCTGGCTCGCCTCAGTGCCGCGCCTATCGATCGTATTGAATCTTTTACCTTGCGGCCGGATAACCTGCCCTGGACGCTAGCGCTTGGTCAGCTGCAAGAGGGGCAACAGGTATCGTTTTTTCTGGGCGGACGGTGGTGGTTTGCGAAAGATGCCGGGCGGTGGCTGGAGCCGGGGTTTGTGTTTTGTACCCGCGTGCGGGGTGTGGATGGCACCACGCCTTTTCATAACCTGATGCAGAACACCGGCACGATGACGGCCACTCAGTCCGGCACGTTGGAAATTGCCCGTTCAGTCGGGGAGTTTGCTTCGCCTGCGGGGGATTTATGGGTTCCTCTGGAGCATTATCTGGCGGGTGAGGGGCAGGTTGATGGCGTTGCCATTGTCTGGAACGACGCTGCAATCTCTGGCCTGCTTAAATTATCTGCGGCTGGGGATGTACAGGGTTTTCTCAAGGCGGAGCTGAATCGCTTGCGGCTGCTGGAACGAATGCCAGTGGGCTGGAGTAACTTTTTTCAGTTTGGAGATGGCAGTATCTACCAGGACTCCGCTGCCGGGGATATCGACTGTTACACCCATAAAAACGTTGGCATTTTGCAATACCCGTTAGCGCACCAGCCACTGGTTGCGGGGTTAACACTGGATTGGTCCTGGGTGGTGGATCAGCTGCCGTCCGACTTGCCGGAAGATCAGCTGCTAAACCACGATTATCTGTCCATTGCTGTGGCGTTTGATGACGGCCAGGACATTACTTATATGTGGAGTTCGCAGCTTCCGGTGGGCAAGGTTTTTCGTTGTCCGATTCCGGGCTGGGATGGTGTGGAAACCCATGTCGTGCAGCGCTCCGGGGTGGCACAATTGGGGCAAGAGGTGATGGACAGTGCCGACATCCACGCTGATTACCAGCGTATTATTGGTGGCCCGGCAAAGAACGTTGTACAGGTTTGGCTGATTGCCAATTCCCTGTTTATGCGTGGCCATGGCCGCTGCGCGTATCGGCAAATTCGTATCGGTCAGCCAGGATACCAACAGCGGATACTGTAGGGGTCATCGATTAAATCCTGCAGCGCGAGCGCCCGGGATTCCTGCTTCGCTCTACCCCCTGTATCCATGCCATTGTGCGCGAGTGTTACTGGATGTCAGGGCAAGGCGGCGAACGCTGCGAAATGATGACATCATCCGCAGCGTTCAGCCTCTGCACCATTACGGCTCATTTTATCGGCTCTGGTTCACATTTCTCCCTATAAACGGGCGCTCCATGCATAGATAGCGCCTTGTTTTATCGCAGTGGCGCGTTTTTTTGATCTGGAGCAGTTATTGCATCGAGGCTCAAGCTAACTTTCTTTCGAATATGCCAGATCTGAGTCGTTACGCCCCTTGACCTGCTAAAAGCCCACTATCTGGTGATTCTTTTACTGTCAACGTGCTAGCGAAGCACTAACGCTAATATGGAACCCAGGAGAATAAGATGAGTGGAAACCAGGCGCGCCTGATGGCGATCAGCGACATTGTCAATCGTCAGCCTATGTCCGTGGAAATGCCCAAGCCGTTAAGCCGCATCTGGGCGACCGATGTGTTCAATATGGCGACGATGGAAGAAGTGCTTTCCAAAAATGCTTTCAAGGCGATGAAAAAAACCGTACAAACCGGTGCGGCGCTTGCTCCTGCTACGGCCGATGTGGTCGCTGCAGCGATGAAAGACTGGGCTCTCAGTAAAGGGGTGAAGTTTTTCTCCCATATATTCTACCCGATGACCAACGCCACAGCTGAGAAGCACGATGGCTTTATTATTACCAATTCCGACGGCGGTGCGATTACCGAGTTTACCGGTAGCCTGCTGATCAAGGGTGAGCCAGACGGCTCCTCATTCCCTAACGGCAGCCTGCGGATGACCAACGCGGCCCGTGGTTACACTGCCTGGGATCCAACCAGCCCGGCCTACATCATGCACACGGATAACGGCGCGACGCTGATGATTCCTAGTGTGTTTATGTCGTGGACCGGTGAAGCACTGGACAAAAAAATTCCATTGTTGCGTTCTAACGCGGCGATGAACAAGGCCGGACAAAAAGTTCTGGCATTGATGGGCGAAGCCGAGATCGCCACTCTGAACTCCAGCTGCGGCGCCGAGCAGGAATACTTCCTGGTTGATGCAGCTCTGGCCTCTGCCCGCCCGGATTTGATGCTGGCTGGTCGTACCCTGTTTGGTGCGCCGTCGGCCAAGGGGCAGGAATTCGACGACCATTATTTTGGTGCCATTCCTGAGCGTGTTCAGGTGTTTATGCAAGATTTCGAGGACAAGCTGTATCGCCTCGGTATCCCAGCCAAGACCCACCATAATGAAGTGGCACCGGGACAGTTTGAAATTGCCCCTTACTTTGAAGCCGCCAACGTGGCATCGGATCACCAGCAGCTGCTGATGACGCTGATGAAACTGACCGCCAGACAGCATGGTTTTATGTGCCTGTTGCATGAAAAGCCATTCGCAGGGGTCAACGGTTCCGGCAAGCACGTGAACTGGTCTGTAGGTAACGCCACACAAGGTAACCTGCTGGATCCGGGTGATACGCCGGACAAAAACCTCAACTTCCTGCTGTTTTGTGGTGCCGTGATTCGTGGTGTTCACGTTTATGGGCCACTGTTACGCGCTGCGATTGCTTCGGCTGCCAACGACCACCGTCTGGGTGCGAACGAAGCGCCTCCTGCGATCCTGTCTGTGTACCTGGGTGATCAGCTGGAAAAGCTGTTTATGGATATCAAGGACGGGGCGATCAGTGAGACGGTTAACGGCGGCCTGATGGATCTGGGTCTTGACCAGATTCTCAAGTTTGAACGTGATCCGGGCGACCGTAACCGTACTTCGCCGTTTGCGTTTACCGGTAACCGTTTTGAATTCCGCGCCGTTGGTTCTTCGCAGTCGGTCTCCGGGCCGCTGGTGGCGATGAACACCATGCTGGCAGATTCTCTGACCTGGATTGCGGCCAAGCTGGAAGCTGCGCTGGAAACCACCAGTGACAAGACCGAAGCTGTGGTTATTGTGCTGAAAGAACTGATGGAACTGCACAGTAATGTGATCTTTGGTGGTGACGGTTACTCCAGTGAGTGGCACACCATGGCCGTTGAAGAGCGCGGTCTGAAAAACATTCCGACCACCGCCGATGCCTTGCCAGCCTTTCTGGATCAGACGGTGATCGATCTGTTTGATTCTACCGGTGTACTGACGCCGGTAGAGCTGAAAAGCCGCTATGAGGTGTATGCCGAACAGTATGTGCTGTCTATTGAAGTGGAATCCAAGCTGGTGGTGAACATGGCTAAAACCATGATTTTCCCGGCTGCGGTGAGCTACTTGTCAGACTTGACCGATGCCATTGGTGGTGCGGCTGAGCTGTCGATTACGCTGGATTCTTCGGTTGCAACCGCCGTCGGTGAGAACATCAATGGCATGATGGCAGCTGTGGCCAAGCTGGAAACGGCAATGGCAACGCATGACTTTGCTTCAACCGAAGAGCATATGAAGTTTTGTGCCGATACTGTCTGTGGCTTGATGCTGGAAGTCCGTGGCTTTGCGGATACGCTGGAAACTCTGGTGGCTGATGATGTTTGGCCATTACCGAAATACAGCGAAATGTTGTTTATGCGTTAACGCCCGCCTGTGCGTTAAAGGCTGAACGGAAAGCCCTCAGTGAGCAATCACTGAGGGCTTTTTTTTGTTTCCGCGTTTCCGCTTTCACGCTCGCAGTTGTGTCACCAGGACAACCGGGCAAAACGGCAGGGATGAGTTTTGCCCAGGCTAGGAGCCTGTCGGACTTAGGTGTTCGTCGCGAGGGAAAGACTGGTTTGAGCGATGTTTGCGCAAATTTGAGGTGAATAGTGGTTCTATTTAACCAGAATTTGCTCAAAAAAGAGCCAGGTTCAGCTTTTCCACAGTAGAGCAGCCCGACAGACTCCTAAATTTCGGTACCCACGGCTTTATTCAGCAATTGGAGCAGCGTGTGTGCTTCGGCATGACTCAGTCGGGCCAGGTATTCGCTGTTACAGGCAATGGCTTGTTGCAGTGCCGAGTGTCTGAGGTCTTTGCCCTGATCGGTGAGATAAATCTGTAAGGCCCGACGGCTGGTCGGGTGAGGATGACGTTCGACCAGCCCCATTTTTTCCAATGTATCGAGTGTTCTGGTGGTGGTGTAGTGGGCGGTCATACAGCGCTCGGCCAATTCCGTCTGGGTCAGACCTTCTTGTTCCCACAGCGCATACAGGGTGGGCCAGACGCCAATGCTCAGCCCGATATTTTTTAGTCGCTGATCCAAATCCTCGGCCAGTTGTTTACCTGATACCGCGATCAGCCAGCCCAGGCTGTTATGTCTGGGCAGGATCAACTCTTCTGCATAACTCGTCATACCAACACTCTCATCGAAATGGCCAGATAGCCAACGGACACAATAACACTGAGCAATAATAACCCGGCAGCGAGGCGGTTACCTTGCCGATGTGGCGACTGCCCGCCGATGTCTTGGATACCGGTGAGCATTGCCCGGATCAGGCGCTCTCTCTTTAACTCGTGCAGCAGTAACAGCCAGGCCAGGAGCCTGTCGGACTTAGGCGTTCGTTGCGCGGGAATGACGGGTTTGAGCGATTGTTGCGCAGAGTTGAGGCGAATGGGTAACTCCCGGATTTTCATGGTTTCAGACTTTTATTGGGATGATTTCTAGGGTGTCGACTATTTTTTCATAATTGTTGCTATTGCAATAGTTGCATTTGCAAAATAGCATAACGCCTGTCATCGAGAAACCACAGGATTAACCCATGAAAAAATGGATCGCATTATTATTGTTGGCTGCATCTGCCGGTACTTATGCCGAGCACCCGGCGGTTGAGCAGCGTCAGCAACTGTTCGAGCAGATTGACGAGCAGTCTGATTATCTGGAGACCTTGCTGGACGACAAGGAGTGGCAACAGGCGGAGGCAACGGCGTTGCAACTGCAGCAGAAGGTGCAGCGTCTGGTGATGCTGTTTCCGCCGGAGTCGGCGGGGCAGGGCAGAAGCCGACAGCGGGTGTGGCGTCACTGGGAGGAATTCCAGCATCAGCTGGAGCAATGGCAAGCCGACTATCGGGCCGTAGCCGATGCGGCGGTCGGGGCCATGCGGGATGAGGCAGCACTCGATCGGGCCACCTCTGCCTGCCGCTCCTGTCATCGAAAATATCGTTCATTCTGGTGAGGCAAACAGCATGATTCAACGAGCACACAAACTCTTTTCGCTGTTGGCGATGAGTCTGATCGTCGGCTTTTTCTGCAGCACGCTGGTCGTCGAGTTGATGGGGGATCCGGGTCTGATTTATCAGGTTAAAAACGCTATTTTTTACGCTATCTGGCTGTTGGTGGTTGCCATGGCGGCAACAGGAATAACGGGGGTCAGAATGGCGGGTAAACGTCGCGGGGGACTGATTGGTAACAAGAAAAAACGTATGCCGCTGGTGGCGCTCAATGGTCTATTGATCCTGATTCCGTCAGCGATCTACCTGCGCTCACTGGCCGCCGCCGGTGATATTGGCACGGTTTTTTATCTGATCCAGACGCTGGAGCTGTTGGCGGGGGCGGTCAATATCAGCTTGATGGCGTTGAACATCCGGGATGGTTTGAAAATCGCAGCGGCCAGTCAACAGGCGGTCGCTGCTGGAACGTCGTCGCATACCGGGCAACCTGGCTGACTCCGTGTGTCAGTCCTGATTTTTGGATGTGGCGAGGTTGTTGTTCACCTTTGATAACAGGCCCAGCAGGGTTTGGCACTCTGTGAGTGTCAGCCCGCTGATGGCTTGTTCTGCCACCTCGTTATTGACCTGTTTGAAACTGGCGTACAGCTGTTGTCCGGCGGTTGTCAGAATCAGCCGCGAGATGCGTTTGTCTTGCTCATCTGCAATTGCGTGCACCAGCCCCTGTTTTTTCAGATTACCGATCACTCGGGCAATTTGGCCCTTGTCCCGCCCTGAGCGTTCGACCAGATCTTTCTGGGTGGCTCCTTGATGGCTGGTCTGGCTGGCGATATAACGCAGCGCCTTGAATTCCATACCGGCAATGGCAGCCCCCTGGTCGCGACTGGCCTGGTGATGGCGGGAACGAATCTGGTGATTCAGTGCAGCAATGGCCTCAAAAATATCATCGGAAATCTGTTTGTTCATTGGTTGACTTTATCAACTTATTGGAAGATTATAATTTGGATGACATTATCAACTAATACAAGAGAACACAAGATGAACAGATTTGAATCCCGCTTGGCGCAGAGAGCCAGCAAAGCCGATCGGTTATCCGGCCGCGAGCCTGAACGTCGTTCCGGGCAGAGTCGGATACAGCGTGTACGGCATGAGATCCGCCAGCGTTATCCTCTGGTGGAAGCGGTGACCAGGGTGTCCCCCGGATTTGTATCGGTCACGTTACGTGGTGACGATTTGAAGGACTTTCCGTCACTGTCGTTCGACGACCATATCAAGGTCTTTATACCGGGTGCCGATGGGCAGGAAGAACGTCGTGATTACACTCCACGCCAGTTTGATGCCACCAGCGGCACATTGGTGCTGGAATTTGCTCTGCATGACGGCGGTGTTGCCTGCGACTGGGCGAACAATTTGAAGGTGGGTGAGCGCGTGCATTTGGGTGGCCCCAAAGGTTCGATGGTGATTCCTCTGGATTACGACTGGCACTGGCTGGTGGGTGATCCGACGTCGCTGCCCGCCATTCATCGCCGGGTAGAAGAGTTACCCACAGGTGCCAACGCTACCGTGATTGTGCAGTGCGAGCATGTGCACGATCAACGTGTCCTTGAGTCAGCGGCTGAGCTGGAGGTGGTGTGGGTGGCGGGTTATAACGAGCTGCTGCAAGCGGTGACTGAACGACCGTTACCGGCTGGCGACGGATTTGTCTGGGCCGCAGGGGAAGGCAAGGCGATGGCGGCGCTGCGTGCATTGGTGGTCAACGACAAACAACAGCCCTCCGACAGCACCCGGATCTCGGCGTATTGGAAAGCCGGTGTGCAAGGCTTCAGCGAAAAAGGCTGAGGC
>TARA_R110002167_G_scaffold358212_1_pt1 | contig 21213 bp, 16 predicted proteins | sample TARA_R110002167 | Tara Oceans TARA_R110002167 (sample SAMEA4398238) | marine metagenome | biome: Polar Biome; feature: [MES] marine water layer (ENVO:01000295) within the mesopelagic zone...; material: water (ENVO:00002006), including particulate matter (ENVO:01000060) such...
GTGACGGTCAGTTTGCAGACAAAGACGGAGGTTCTAATAATGTAATAACAGAAGATAATTTTAAAGGTATTAATGAGGATTATAAAGTTTCAGTAGCACATGATGATATTAGATCAGAAACGTTATCAACCATTGAAAGAGTGTGGAATAATGCACCAGAAGATTTTAAGAAAGATATAAGACAATTAAGTTTAATGGGTGAAAACCCAGATAGTATGGGTAATCTTGGTGGTTATACTAGAGGTTCACTTAAAATATATGACACACCATTTCAAAAACCAGAAGATTTTGAATCTACTGTCCATCATGAACTTGCTCATTCATGGTGGGATCATGGATATGGTGATAAATATGGAAATTTTTTCGAGAATACTGCACAAGATGAATTTAGATCATTTGTAGATAATATTGGTATTGCACCAACTGAATATTCAGCAAAATATGAAAAAGGTGGAGATGGAAATTATGGTGATTGGGAAATAACAAGACATAATAAAGAGAAAGGATTTAAATATCCAGAAATATTTTACAATGAAATACATTCTGAAGTATCAGCATATATGTTGGGAAAACAATCATCTAGAACAAAAACAAATACTGATGTTATGGAAAAAATGTCTGTTGCTTGGAAAAAATTACATCCTACATTTGGAGAAGCATTTGTGGAAGACGAGCATCCAAGAGACGGTGACGGTCAGTTTGCAGACAAAAACGGGGGTGATGATACCAACAAAGATTTCGATACGTTTAAAAAAGAGTTAAAGGAAAAGATAATTCCAACTGCCGAGGAAAACACAAAGAACGCAAAGGTAGAGTCATCCGTAATCAACGGTATAAACGATTACGCAAAGGGCAAGTATGATGGAAAGATAAACTTTGTAGAGACACAGGGCTCGTTTGCAAAGGGAACAGACTTGGCTGGAAGTTCGGACTTGGACATATTTGTAGGATTTGACTACGGTGTATCGGTAAAAGACATGGAAAAGATAGTGTTGGAACTTGGTGACAACGTGCTAAAGCCAATCAGTGACAAGGGTGAATACAAGATAATGAACGGAGCAGACAAGAAATACCCAGAGTCATACGTAGACGGTGTCGAGGTACAGATAATAGGAACTACTGATGTTACATTAGACCAGATTAAAAACGGGATGAATAGCAAGGACAAGGGAATAACAGACGGAATGAAGACTGCAACAGACAGAAGTCCACACCATACACGATTTATGAAGGAGGCACTAAAGGGCAAGGAAGAGGATGTGAGAATGGTAAAAAAGTTCTTCAAAGACGCTGGTGTATATGACGCTTCAATAGCAAAACAGGGATTCAGTGGATTTTCAACCGAGGTATTGGTTCATAACTTGGGATCTTTTGACAAGGTATTGGAGTTCTTTGCAGACTTTAAGAAAGGATCAGTAATAGGTGAGACAAGCAGAAAATTCAAAACCCCGTTGGTAATGGTAGATCCAATAGACGAGAACAGAAACTTGGCAAGTGCATTCAGTCACGGAGACGAAGACTCTTCCACGATACCAAACAAGAACCTTGGAAGACTCATAAAAACTGCACAAAGCGTTATCAAGGATGGAAAGATGCCTGAGATTACAAGTACCGAAGAGGATTCAATTACCATGGATTTCAACATAGACAACTCGATAGAAAGAAACGAGGTTTATTCACAGTTATACAAGTATGCCAATTCCACCGCAAAACAGTTTGACAAGAACAATTTCGGGGTAAAGGTTGCAAAAGACAATGTGACAGACGACTTTACAGTGGACATGCCAAGAATAGGTGTCGACTATGACGACAAGACTGGAAAGGGAAGCATTAGTTTTGGATTAAAAGAGTTTGACTCAAACACCCAACTCGTTGGAGGAATAAAGAAAGAAGGTCTGCCACAGCACATCATGGACAGATTTTATGCCAAGCATGAGGGAAAAAACATAGTTGAAAAGGACAACAAACTGTACGCAGAATATGAAGGTCAGACCGCAAGTGATTTCCTAAATGACATTGTAAAGAGGGATGGAAAACATATGACAAAGTCTTCAAAACTTGACAAGTTCCTCATGGACTCAACCATAACCCGTGGAAACAAGCCTTTTGAAAACCTTACAGACAAGCCAAGTGTGACAGAGTCGTTCGAGGAAGACGAGCATCCAAGAGACGGTGACGGAAAGTTCACTTCAAAGGATGACGGTGGACTGAACAGCAGGGTAGAACAGAAACAGAATGTAATTCAGTCACAGATAGACTACCTTCAAAAGAGTATGAAGCCAGAGAGTCAGAAATACAGGGCATTCCAAAAGGTTACAGACGAAGACCGTTCAATAAGATATAACAACAAGAGTCTACAGGAAGACATTGACAAGTTAAACCTTGAAATTAATTCCCCAGACACAACGGGATTGCCACACTTGCCACTTAAACAAAACACTCATGCCGTACAAACAATTGAAGGTGGCATGTCATGGAAGGAAGGAAATAATGAGCCATTGGAAGGATTCAAGAAAGGAAACACAGCCATAGATGTAAACGTACCGTTGGAAAGGGAGGGAGATGACTTTGGCTATAACAAAGTAAAGGCAGACAGACAGATAAACACGCTTAAATTAATGTGGAACTCTTTGGGAGATGAGGAGAGAGACATCATAAAGTCTTTCAACATAGAGAGAACACCAAAACTCATAGTTGAAACCGATGAAAAAACAGGAGGACTGATATATGTAAACATGCATGACTATGCAACAGCAGGTTTTTGGAGACCATCTAAAAATCAATTTAATATGAGAATAGATAATGACATGGGTGATGATCAGTTAAAGGGAACTTTTACCCATGAAATTGGTCATGCGTTATGGCATAGCCTAATTGAAAATCATCCAGAGAGAATTGAGGCATGGAAGGTAGCATGTAAGAAAGTACCACCGACCACAAAGTACGGCAAGTATAACAAAAAGAACTGGACAGACATGAAAAAGATGTTTGACAAGTATGAAAAAGAGGGGTGGTCTGAATTTCCAGAGAATGAAAGAGATGAAAAAAGAGCCAACGCAATAAAGAATGTTGAATTTTACGAGGACAGGTATTACAATGAATTGCACTCAGAGGTTCACATGTATATGATGGGTAACAACAAATATAAGCGTGGAGTTGTAACAAAGGGTGTTGAAAAGTTCCTTGAACCTTACAAGGCATTGCATGGACTGATTTAAATGGATGTAACAAAAAAGATAAAAAAGATTACATCATATCTGGATGACACGTTCAAGCCTACAAACAAAAAGAATGCCACATATGAGGTAATTACAACATTAAATGACGATATGTCGATAAAACAACATTCAGTAAAGTATAAAAGCAAGGATAATAAAGTTTATAAAGAGGAACTAAATGGGGAGAAAGAAAAATGAGGTGGAAGAAGATACTAAATATAAGAAAATACCAAGATCCAGTAGGATATGCCTGAGATGTACTCATAAATATTCATCACATATAGACGTAAAATGCCTTAAAATTATAGAAAGAAAGCCTGAGAGAAAGGAATGTGACTGCAAGGGGTTCATAAGCAACATACATGAACTGCAATTTGAGATAGACACCCTTGAGCGTAAGATAGAAAGTTCGGAAGACGAGGAAAAAATTACATTTTTTAGACAAAAGATTAAACAGGTGGAAGAAGTTATGGAACGAAATAAATCTTTAAAAGCAATTGATTAACTAATATTACTATGTCTGATTCTGATTTACAGTCACCACAGGGTAAACATGAAGAAGAACCAACTATTCAAACCCCGAACGGCAGTACTGAGTCTGAGGATGAGTTAATAATACCGTCAACAGAGCCAACAGCCATACCAGAAGGGGGAGACTTGGAAGCTGTAGACACAATTGTAATTAAAGACGGGGAATCATACCGTCAAATGAAAGTTTTCTCTGTAAAAAAATTAAACGAGTCAAAGGCAAGTGAAGACACACTGGTTAAAAACGAAGAACAGCCAGACGGAACTGTAAAGAAAACAGTTTTGGATGAGTGGAGACCTAAAAAAGAAGGTACGGAATCAATTGACTGTGAGTTTTGTGAAGGAAAGGGCAAAGTCATCGTAGAGAAAAAAGGTGTCAAGGAATGTCCAAGATGTGAGGGAGAGGGAACGGTTGAAAGCAACGAGCCTAATCAGGAACAGGTCTCACAAGACGTAGAGATGCCACAGGAAGTACCTCAACAAGAAGAAATTCCTCAAGAAGTACCAGTTGAAGAGGAAGTTCCGTTGGATGAGTTTGAAGAAAATGAAAAATTATGGGATGAGTCAGAAGAAAGTATTGCAGTTGAAGAATTTAAGGAAGACGAACACCCAAGAGCCAGTGACGGAAAGTTTGGTTCTGGTGGCGGATCATCTGACAAACCAAAAGAAGATAAACCAAAAGAAGATAAAAAAGATGTTAAGGACATAACAGATGATGACAAACCAAAAGAAGAAGACTGGAAAGAATCAAGTGGTGATTTCAAAAAACATATCAAAGACGGTATAAAAAAGGCAAGAACAAAAAATGGAGGCAATGATGAAGATTTAAGTTCACAAAAAATGATATTTAAAACAAAGAACGATGTAGCAGACATGAGTGATGAGGAATTATTTGAGTTGGCAAACGGCAGTCAAATGGTTCAAGCTCAAAGTTCTGCATACATACATAAGTATAACAAAGCAGGTGATAAAAGACTTGTCACAAACAATATGAAAAACATACCTGATGATTACTACCATGACTATATGGACACACTTAGATCAGAAATCATTATGGATTTGGGTTTGCATGACAAAGGTACTGATAGAACGCCAGAAGAATCCTTACAGCATCATTTAGAAAAATTCCAGACTGATATGGAAAAAGGTAAAAAACCTCATCGTGGTTTACAAAGTGATATAGAATATGTTATGAGAGACTTAGAGTTCAATGAAGAAGATACCGAAAAAGCAAAAAATATATGGTCATCAAGTAGAAATACTCGTGTCACAAGGGGAAGTAAGAAAGGTCTTAACAACAGACATCAAATTATGAGGGCAATTGGAATTGCAGGAGATATAAATTCCAGATTTGAAAATTTATCAGGTGAGGATAAAAATAGATTATTAACATATTCAAGATACGTTGGTGAATCAAAAGCAAGTGAAGAGTATAGTGCTTGGGATATTGAACATGCAGTTATAGATGATCTTAAATCATTTACATTGGAATGGGTAAAAAATAATCAACATGGTGGTGGACATTATAATGAAACAGTTCACGTTGATGAAAGACATGCAGTAGAAGAAATAAAAAAACAATTTGTTGCAATTGCACAAAATTCTTATGATGGATTTGAAACCAGTAATGTAGCTCATGGTATATTAGCACGTTTAGTAAGTGAAGGGAAACTTAAATGGTTAGGATCTGGAGATGGTATTTTTGGTGGTGGTGTAGGTTATCAAGCAAGTGAATCAAAAGCAGACGAAGATGACTCTTGTGGTTGCAAGGCAAAAAGCATGGAAGCATACCAAAGTTTTGTAAGTAACAAACTTGAAGAATTACAATCAAAGGCAAAAAGTGGGGAGTCAGTTGGACTGTTATACGGACAAGAAGTGGAAGTAGACGGAAGAAAAATAAAAGGAACACTGGCTTATGCAGGAGTATCACTAAACGACAGAATTTATCTGCCAGAAGAGTTGGCAAAGGGAGACGGTCTAACATTACCATTACTATTAAACCATTCAAGTATCAGCGGAGCAGAAATGGAACTTGACAGACTTGACGATACAATGAAACAGCATTTGGAAAACGGTCGTGACTTTAAAGTCGGGGAGGTTACATTGGAATGGATTCCAGACAAACTTACATTATATTATGAGGGAGAAGTAACAGACAACTTCTTCAAAAAAGAGATTGACGAGATGAACATGTCAGTAAGTCTTGGAATATACTATGACTCTGACTCTCCAAGCGTATGTAACGACAAGTGTTACACCGTGATTACTGGAGCAGAATTTAGAGAAGTCTCACTTGTCTACCATGCAGGATTCCCGATTGCAACCATAGAGGAAGTAGAGTCTGGTCTTAAAAGTTTGGGGGAGAGTGTGAGCAAGGTAAAATCATACGAATGTAAAGCATGTAACGAAGGGGGAATGTTTGAAGCAACAGAAAAAGACACAACCACATACAAATGCATGTCATGTGGAGAAATAGACTGGACTGTGATGAACAAGTCAATGGAAGCACAACTGCTACCACAACTGTACCTGCCTGAAAATACGATGAGTGGGATAAAAATACCAACGGTAATCATCGGAAAGTCCGAAGATACTCAGGTTTAATCCATATACTGTGTAATACAGGGGTAATATAAATGCTTAAATACATAATATTTTAAAGATATAACTGTATGCCTAGAAGAATTATATCTAGAGAAGCAGATGATACAATTGTTCCTGAAGGAAACTTACCAGCATCTAAACCAGAAGCTGGATCAAGTGACCGCTCAGACGGACAAATTTTCAATGCCCAAACTAGAAAATATGAAACTTCTGATACAGGTGACTCTTCAAAGAGATCTATTCCACAACCTGTGCAAAAAGCATCCTCAACCTCTACTGGTGAAGCAGAAACTGTAGACGGTGTTGACGTTGAAGACGTTTCAGCAGGAGCACAACTTCCTGATGACAACGAACAAGGCGTTCATACCCAACTCGGTGGCTCACAACCAGAAGAAGATGTTGTAGGTGCTCCAGAGAATTACTGGAGAACCAATGCAGACCTTAAATCTGAAAGACGAAGAACAGCAGAATATCATGCTAAAGTACAACGTGCTGAAGCAAAATCTGCACTCGAAACTGCAAAATTAAGAGTCGAAGCAAAAGGTTTACTTGCACAAGAGAAAGAATTAGACGCTCGAATTAGAAGAGCAAAAGAGACTTCAAAACCACGAGCAATCGTTTCACCAGTCGGTGGAGTTTATGCAAGTGGCAAGAAGACAAGTGCAGTAGAAACCGAAATCTCTAAACCATCTTCATGGTTAAGAGCTGTACAAAGAGAAGAAAATGTTTCACCATCTTTTGTTTGGCACATCAACAAAGAAAAGATTTACGAGAACTACGGAAAACAGTTTATCAAGAAATTTGATTCATCTGAAAACGAAGTTCACGTACCAATTCCGCAAGGAAATGTTGGTAAAGTAAGTGGCACAGAAGCCGTAGCAGGTCCTCCAACTGGAGACTTTATGCGAATCATGTCAGAACAAGTACTAGTTCTCCCAAGTGGAAAAGTAGTTACCCCTGTTAGACAATTCTGTGAAACAAAAGTTTTGCCAACTGGTACACGAGAAGCATTCTTCTATGACTTTGGACCTGTCAGTTTTAGCAATATTACTGAAGATGGTAGTACCTCAGTCTCAGAATCTAGTTCTGTGATTAGAAGTGCTGGTACATCAACTACCCCAAGAGGTACAAGAATTACAATCGGCTATACCCAAACTGAAGAAAGTCCTATCGACATTGTCGCAAGTGCTAACAGATCTTTCGCTTTAGAAAGTATCAATGATGAATCTGCTGAAGTATTAAGCAGAGCATTCAATGATGACACAGGTTCAAGCGGAGACGCAACAAACCGTAAAGCTAAAGGTGGTGGTGCAAAGACAGGTAGATGGGTTAACGGAAACACAGGAGCTCAAATAACAGCAGATACAACTGGAAATGCAATATTAAAATATGCAGGTCTATTGTCTGCTAAAGGAGTTATCCAAGATGAAGGTTTAGATGATTCTAACCTTATTACCTATACCAGTGGTAAAGGTATCCGTGACTTGACTTTAGATGCAGATCTCGACTCATACATTGGATTTAGTAGACCAGCTATCATTACTGAAGCAACCGTAGAAAGAATTGCAGGTACAAACCTCGTAAGATCTTCTGCCCTTGCAGATGGAACTGAAGCAAATTCTACAAGATCCGTAATGTTCATTCCAAATGTCGCATTTGGATTGGTTTCAGGTCGTGACCTTACAATGGAAGCACAAAGAAGAAACGAACTTCAATCAATTTTCCTCACAGGAACGCAAAAAATTGCTGGTGTGGTTAAAAACGTTGAAGCAACCGTTAGAATTTCTCACCTCTAGATATCAGAAAAATACAATTTTTTCTTTTTTTTACAATCTCAAGGTAAGTCTATACACAAATCTTGTACGTACATACGTATGAAACGTACGTGTATACGTATGAAATTCCATTGAGCTGGTATCTTTAATAGAAATTGATAAATAAAAATTCTTATATGTAATGAATTAGTTTAACTAACATTGGCAACTTACTCAGAATATGATGTATTAAAGGTAAAAATGAGAATACCAGATGACTCATTAAAGGATGAACTGTTAATCTATATGGATGAAATTGATGATTTAATTGATAATAGACTTAGAGCAAAATTGGGGGAAGTTGATTCCAATGGAAATGACATTGCATTGCCACTGACAACATCAACAATACCTCAAGTAGACCAAGAAATTAAAGCCATAGCAATAGACATGGTTGAAGGCAAATTCAGACTAAAGACAAGTGAAAAAACTCTGTTATGGGACACGGCAGTTAAATCACTTGACAACTATATTGAAAGAAGATTTGGATGGACAACAAGCGGTTCATATGAGATTAATCCTACGTTATCAGTTTCACCAGTAACAGGAACTGTTGGAACTACCGTTACGTTGACAGGAACACAGTGGATACCAAACGCAGTAGTATCAGTTACATTCGGTGGACTTAATGTTACTACATCCCCGACAACCGTGGTATCTGACGAGTATGGTGACTTTACATGTACGTTGGCAGTTCCAAACAACAGTGTCGGTGGATATATAATAAACGTGACAGACTATGATTCAGGAGCTCAGAAGGTAAAAGATCCTAACTTGAAATACAACGGTAAGAACGAGAGATTCAGGGTACAATGACTCTAAGTCAGTCGGATATAGAAACCATAATCAAGACAGGTACTTATCCATACACGTTACAATACTACAGAAGGGCTCAAAAATTTCCAATTTATCCAAGCATTGAGATTCTAAAGACACAGCCAGATTCCACCACAACCGATGTTGCAAAGATAACAACAGAGTCTCAGTTTGAGATTACGTTGCTTGTAAAGTTTACACGTAGACAGGAGGAGGAAGAGGTAGACCAGTTAACCATAGAGAACGAGATTCTAAGGGTGTTGAACGTTGCAGACATAGAGCCTACTGGAAAGATATTTTACGAGTCTGGAAACTGGAGCAGACAGAGTCTGGATCAAGAGGTCTTTGGTACAAAAAGCATATTAAGATTTACCTACCGTAACGTTACAAGTACAACTGGATCTGGAATAGTTGGATCTACTGGAATACTGGAGTTAAATTCAGGCGGTTCACCAACAGTAATTCAGTTGCTTGACTATGACGTTTCTGGGGAGGGTGTTGACATACTGTCACATATAGACGACAACGGCATAACACGATATGATCCTCTTGGAGTAAAGGAACTGGAGATGAGGGTGACATATGAGAATACAGATGTGATTGAGGGAATAGTGGAGACCGCAAGTGACAACAGGCTGGATGTTCAGGGCAAGATAACCAGAAACGGGGTGGTTAAGAATCACACATTTTTAATAGGCAATACAACCAAAAGAGGACAATATTCTGATATAGAGAAGGCAACCACAACTTTATATGTAACAGGTACTTGGACTTAGTATTAAAAGACTTTTATATTAAGCAACTTCATAAACTAGTATAATGGTAGTCAATGACTTCAACCTAGCTAGTCTCAGAGCAAGACGTTTCAAGGGATTTGTACAGTTTCAAGATCCAGAAAACTCAAGCACCTATCTAAGACTAAAAGAGAGACAGAACATGTCGGTTTCATTCACTTGGAACAAACAGGAGCATTATTCAGATGACGGCACTAAGGTGTTTGATCCGAACGGATTTAACCATTCATTCTCAGTAACCATGAAAACCTCATCAGACTTGTTTGATGCAGACTATTCAGGAATAGACCTTACAGATTCCTCCACTTATGACGGCAAGACCATTTCATACTGGATTAAAAAGAGCCAAAATTATGAGAACGTGGAGATTATATTCGTTGCAACAATTGAGGCAGAGGGCAGTAATTCAGACAAATATATTCATATTAAGTTTAAGGGAGAGGTTGAATCCATAACCCCGATATCATTGCCAACGGCAGGTGCTACATCCGAGACTGTTGTGAGTGGTCAGATTAAAGAGATAACAGAAGTTAAAAAGACTACTACCATAACTCCGCCATAGAATCATGAACATTGCTGAAAGGCGAAGAAAGCAACTTGAGTCATACAAGTTAAATCTGGCACATTTCAGATCTTCTTATCAGGATTTTGTAAGACTCAAGGTCACTGAACTTGCAAACAAGCATCTGGTTGATCCCATTGTTTGGAGGATGGAGGAAGAGGGTTTTTCAAAAAAGATTTGGCAGAATACCATACTTGACGAGGTAAACCTTACTCCCACACATATCAAACTTACGATACGTTCCGAGTATTTTTCAGAGACTGGATTTGACGTTGCAGTTGCAAGGGAGTACGGTACAAAGACTCACTTTATAAAGCCACGTGTGAAACTTGCACTGTCTTGGATTGGGAATGGCAAGAGACTGTTCTCAAAAGGTCACTGGGTTAGCGGTATAAAGTCGTTAAGAATAATTCATACCACCGTGGAATCCAACAAGGATCAGTTTGCACAGGCGTTCAACGAGGAGTTTGAACGATGGAGAACGTCAATATTTGGCGACAATGCATTTGATGACTGGGATCAACTGCACGATTTATTAGAGTGATAGCCCTAATATAAATGCTTATATATATTATCTGATATTAAAAATCATGAATCTTAACGAGGAATATGTTTTAAAACAAAAGATATATTCTCAACAGAAGGAATACCGTCAAACCCCAGAGGGAAAACTTGCACTTAGAAGGGCTCAGGAAAGACAACTGCTAAAAAAGATGGGAACAGTGGTCTGTGGAAAATGTGGGGAATGTGAGTTTGAAATATTGAATGTTTACAATGGAAACACGTTATGTTATAATTGCAGATACCGCAGAGTCAAAGTATTAATGGAGCATAGGTTATAATGCCCGTGGATGAAGACGTTAATCTTAACCAGCCTCTAAGTGCGGAGGATCTAAAACAGTTAGACCGTGAAGCAAAGGCAATGGAGAAAGCCGTTGCCAAGATGGAACGAGAGGCACTGAAGGCAGAGAAGGCAAAAAACAAGATAGGAAAGACAATATCAGAAGTAAATCAATTAGCCAGTCATAATTCACCAATGGGGAATACTGGAGACTTTACAGAAAGAACAACATCAGGATTCATAGGAACACCTCACGGAAGAAATACAGGTGGAGCAATGCCAATAGGAAGACAGGGAATGACGGCAGGTGAACAGGTAGACAGTTCACCAATGGGAAGAGAGGAGAAAAACATAGACATGTTCATACAGCAGATAAAGATAGAACAGGCAGAGGCAAAGAAAGAGAGGGAAGAAGCCAAGAAAGAACGTGAGCACAATTCAGGTATGATAAAGGAGGCTAGAGGACTTACAGGAGAAGTTTCAAGTGCGGAGAGCAGTGCATTTGGAATACTAAACAATCCAAAGGGAATGGCAATTGGAAAGCTAAAGGGAGTATTGGGAAAGTCAGTATATGGTGCTATAGCACTTATGGTGTTTGAACTTGGTCAGAAGATATTTGATGACATTATGAAAGAACTCAAAGGCTTGTTCAAGGCAGGAGGAATTTATGATGTCAGAAAACTTGTGAGAGACGAGGTACACTTTATTAATAGTCTTGATCACATACTTAAAATGGAGGAAGGTATGATATACTTTACAAGCAACACAAGTGAAGTACTCAGGCAAGGACCTGCTAGTGGATCTAATACACGTGAACTTGAGTACGGACACAAACAGTTTTTAAGGATGAATAATCAGTGATAAACAATGGTTGACTCGATACTTTATTATAGGACTTCAAGTAGCAAACAAAGCACTACGGCAAACCCGTCAGACCTGCCAACAAGCCAGAAACTCACGTTCACAGTACCAGCACACGTGTTGGAGGTAATTGACGAGGTATATACAAACAATATTATAGACATACCCGTACCGATAAGTGACGGAACTAGAAAGATAAACAAACAGGACAACGGACTTTCATCATATACGTTTACAATTTCAGGCGTTCTTGAAAACGCAACCACAGACCTTGCGACATTGAACACTTTAAGGACAGCACAGCAGGTCACCCCAGAACACCCGTTCGGATGTATCGGATTTTATTCGCCAAACGCACCACAGTTCTCAATAGATCCAAACGCAAACGGTGCTACAAACGCAACGAAAGGTCTTACCATACAGTCAACAAGGGTGGGATTTGCAGGTCAGAAGAAGAAAAGATACGGATTTAGTGTAACACTTTCATTCGGTGGAACGCTTTGACATTTTATGTAGACGACATTCTATTACTTGACAGAACCGTGGGTGCAAGGGCTTCAGCACTTGTCAATGACGGACTTGTTGTAAACGGGGATCTTAAGCCATGGAGAGTAAGATTAGAATTAAAGAATCAGGGAGTAAACAAGATCAACGCTGGAGTACTGCACTTAAAACTTGACGAGTCACAGACTTTTGTAAAGGGAACACCGATACTCGTAGACGAGTTTGCAAAAAACAAGTATCTCATAGAATGCAAGATCACGCAGGGCTCGACTGGTGGAAAGACATTCAGATTCAACATAAACCAGACATCCATACAGACATCAAAACAGCAGGGCTCTATACTTGTAATAAATTTGATAGAGATGCAGTACAGGACAAAGGAATCAGTGACTTCACAAAGACACTACCTTCAAACACCACAGGAATCATTTGACAACAGGGTTAAGGAGTTCAACTACGAGCAGTATGGAAGCGGAGTAAGTCTTACGTACACTGGTACAAACCTTCCAAACACTGGAAACTTGAAACAGAACTGGCTTGTAGAATCTCCAACTGACGTGCATGGGTTAATGACAGAGGTCATCGACAGACTTGCAAATCCACAGGTACAGGGTGGTACTTTCAAGGACTATTATTTTGACTTTGATCCGTCTTCAAGTGCGACAAACACCATAGAGATTCAGGCAAATCCAGAGGGAACTTTTCCAGCAAGTGCCTCCGACATAATTACAATCAAGCCTTTGAGTCTGGAAACTGCCGATACCATGGAGGAACAGTCTGCAATCACGGACAACCAGAAATGGAAAAACCATGTGATTGTGAGAGGACATCCGCAGGGAGGTTCGCTTCCGATGGACAGGGCAAGATACGGTTCTGAACTGTTACACGCAAGGGAAAGAGACGCATGGAACGGTTCGACATCATATGTGATAGGTGATCAGGTAAAAAAGACTTGGGATGTTTCCGCAACATCGTCAAAGGTAATCAGATTTTTTGAATGCATTAAAGATGTGACATCATCAACAAGCCCTGATCAAAATCATGTTAATTGGACAGAAGACTTTGTAACCGTACCAGAATGGGAGGCAGATGGAAGGTATGACCAGTTTGACATAATATATTACAGGGTTTATAACGAGATAAAATTTTACTATGCAGTAACTAATATACATAATGCAGATGTAAACACAACCAATTCTAATCCAGTGTCAGCAGGTACTGGTGTATGGCAACCGCTTCATGGTGCAATGGATAACAGAAGTATTATACAGTGGACAGATTATTTTACACATTCCCCTTGGACAAAGGACTTGCAAAAGTTTGCAAAGAACATGGGTGGTCAGGGAACTAGTCTTCCACACAATGTTGTTGGTATGATTCCAGACTGGAACTTGACAATGGACTCAAAGGACAAACAGGACTATACTGACCAGTACGAGTCAGTGTCAGCAAAACTCGTGACTTCAATCCGAACATCTTCTCCAGACACATACGAGTCATATGACGGTCAGAGGTATCTGTTGGGAAATATGTCAGGTGTAACCACTGGAGCATTCTATGATGACTGGACAAGTCAGGGTTATACAGGAAGTCTAAGTTACAGGGTTGCAGAGTTTGACGCACACAGGGACAAATGGAGATTTTCAAGATCCCCAGTTACTGGAGACAATATAATAAACCTTGATGACGGTGCTGTCTACATGTGGGATGGTTCTGCATGGATCACTGGCAATGCTGGAGATGAAAACAGAGGATGGAAGTTTAACACTGGAATGGATGACAGACCAGCTCCGTTCCATGCATGTAGAAACCTGTACAAGGTCAAGGGTTCTGAAGGAACTCCAAATACAGGCATTGAGGCTAGATTTGTATGGTATCAACCGATATCCGTTGGAGAGAATCAGGTCGGATCTTTTACAAACAGCAGAGGATCATGGCTAAGTTTCTTTTTCCCATACCCTCATGAGGCAACAGCCAATTCTGACATTGGAAATCTTTACGGTGGAAACGGTTCAGGAAACAATCCATATGCGTTCATAAACACTTTTAACTTGGATTACAACTCTTCTGGTGGAACAAACGGATGGAATGATGGAAAAGCATCTGAAGACATGGGAAGAATAAGTGCATTATCATTTAGATTAAAGGCAGGATTTTTCAGAGACTCCGTGGATACTGATGGAGGTCTTACAGGCACGGGAGATACTGGAGGATTTGCATTGCCCGTAACAGGATTTGACTCAGTACCAATGATATTCTGGGCAATTGACAAGTTTGACAGGGTATGGTTTCACAAGTTTAAACTTAGAAGAAACAATCAGTGGGAAATTGTAACAATACCATTCAGCAATCTCGGTGTGAAGGATACGAGCAACCTGTACTTTGCACGTTGGACAGAACTTGCAAAATGGTGGGGTTATACAAGTACGTTGCTGGACTTTACCTTGGCAGAAAAAGAGTTTACTGGTGTAAAGTTTGACTGGAGATTTCTAAAGGGATTTGGCGTGTTTTATGAGGGATCATATCATGAGAAAGGAATATACACTGGTGGAACGGACACATGGCTAGACGCATTAACCCAAAACCTAATGCAGGTTGGTGGAATAATATATGACACGTTAGAAAAAGTTGCACAGGGTTGGTCTGCAATATATACCACGGCTTCAAATCTGATTACCACTGGTACGACTTCTGGTGACGAGTTTGCAGTAGATCAATCCATAAAATCAAACTATATAATCAGACAGTCAACACTTGCAATAGAGGATCTTCATTTTGTAAAGGACTTGATGGTAAACTCTGACGATACCGCTGTCAGCAACTCAAGAACCACGATAGAACATATGGGAAATGAGGAGGATTATCTTAACGTAAAACTTTTTGCAAAGGCAAGAAAGGCTAGACTGTCATTCTTCCCACAACAATGGCACTTGCGTTCAATCGGGGATGTGAACATGAAACTTGGACACAGGTTCAGGGTAACGGGAGACAGAGTTCCATACAACCCAGACAATTATACGGCATGGAGTACTACAGCGACTTATACTTTAACAAGTGATCCAGTGGAATATAACGGATTTTCTTGGAAATCAGTTGCAAATGTAAATTTGGGCAACACGCCAGAAGGATCAACAGAATGGGTATGTTTGAACGAACTTATATGTGAAGAGGTTAATCATATTATTGATCATGAGGGATACACTATGGAAGTGTTTGGAAAACGTAAATTCGTTACGGATGGTGCATAAGAATGAGTTTTGACGCAGACACACTTTTTGGAAAGATAAAAAAGGTAGAAAAAGAGCTGGACATACTACGTTCACAGTCAAGAACCGACTTTAGTGGCTCTGGCGGTGGAAGTGGGGGAGGATTTGGTGTAGGAGGATCAACAAACGTTACACCGTCAATACACGCATCATTTGCATTAAACCCAGTAATACACAGACTAGATGAAGCAGAAACCAGTCCATACGCTCTTACAGGAGCAATTACCCTAAGAGGAGCAAGTGTGATAGTTGAGGAAGGAAGCAATAATGCAAGTACTTCGTTGGAATTTAATACGATAAATGGAACACTTAATAACGGTCAAATTTTAACAATTAAGCCGAAAGAGGGAAAGACACTAACCCTGAAAACTGGTGGTAACATAGACATAACCGCAGATGTAATTGTACCAGATTCAGAATTTGTAATATTACAATACTTTGAAGACAATGGAAGTCAATACAACCTGTTATCAGGATCAAGTTCAGGCGGACTAACCAATCCAATGGGAACTTCTCTTGACATGGGTGTATGGGATATTAACAACGTAACTGAGGTAAGATTCATAAACAATGCCACAAACACAGGAACTCAGTTAAGAATAATAGCAAGAGACACGACTACGGCAGATGGTACGTTTGACAGGCTTGAGTATGAGGCAGACAATTTAGGTGGACATGACTTTTATGTAGACAAAGCAAATACAACCACTCCTAGACTTGGAATAACGGAAACAAGTATAGAATCAAACGTTCCGTTAAACATGAATTTGAACCATGTAGAATTTCAATCAATAACAGCACCGTCACACGCAGTGACTGCAAAAAGATATTTGTTCCAAGACACTGCCGATGACCATCTTAAAATTAGAACCGATACCCAGTTGATTGATCTGGAAACAGGCTCAAGTAACTGGTCTAACATTACGATAGATACCAGCAAGGACATGTTAAAGTATTCGTTGACCAACTTGGGTGCAGTCAGTTTTAAGGACAGTGGAAATGTCGTAAGAGGATCTTTGACAGCAGACTCAACAAACTCATCACTGACATTAAACATATCAACAAACCCGTTAAGAATAACTAACGTGGGTACTGAGATAGCGACTTTTAGTACCGTTGCTGGAGACGAAGTGAATTTCTTTGGAGACTTGGACATGAACAGTAAAACTATTTTTGAAGCAAATGCAATCGTGTTTGACGGATTCAGCACTGCAAGTGCAGATGGAAAGTCAATCACCACACAGTCAGGAACTAAAATGCTGTTTGATCTTGAAAGAGTGTCTGACTTCTTTGAATATAAAATAGGTGGAAGTCAAAAACTTACGATAGGCAATACAAGCATCCAATCGCTTTTGCCTTTGCAAATGAATACCAATTCAATCACTGACGTAACCGTATTCAATATGGCTACTTACACTGGTTCTGCACCAACTATGAATGGAAACATATGGAGTGACGGAACAGACATCAAAACAGTGTCAGGAGGTTCAGAAAGAAACTTCTCTCTCATTGGTGAGTTTCCAAGTCCAGTAGATACGACATTGGATATGAATGACAACATGATAACCAATGTGGAACTGATAGGAATAGTGGATACAGGTTCAACTGCACGGGGAAGCATGTCTGGAGACGCTACAAACGGACTTGTGATTAATGGTGCATTGACTACAATTGTTGATACCACCACCACCATAGCAAGTTTTAGTACGGTTTCTGGAGACGAAGTGAATTTCTTTGGAGATGTTGATATGAACAGCAAAACTATTTTTGAAGCAAACGCAATCGTGTTTGACGCATTCAGTACGGCAAGTGCAGATGGAAAGTCAATCACTACACAGGCAGGAACTAAAATGCTGTTTGATCTTGAAAGAACCAGCGACTTCTTTGAATATAAAATAGGTGGAAGTCAAAAATTCACAATAGGCAATACAAACATCCAATCGCTTTTGCCTTTGCAAATGAACAGTAACTCTCTTACAGGAGTAACCGTATTCAATTTATCTGCTTATAGTGGTTCTGCTCCAACTGGAAACGGAAACATATGGCTTGACGGAACAGATGTTAAAATAGTATCAGGAGGAGTAGAGAAAAATATTTCTAATACGGCTACACAGTTAGACGATTTGTCAGACGTTCTTACTGGAACTCCAAGTGCAAACACTGTCTTAAGATATGACAGTGGAACTAGCAAATGGGTTGACGGAAACATATTAAACGCACAGATAGACGCAAGTGCAAACATTGACTGGGCAAAGATCAACAAGACTGGATCTTCGTTAGATGATTTAGACGATACATTAATAGGTACACCTTCAGCCAATACAGTTCTCAAATATGTTTCAGGAACGGGATGGGTAGATGGAAATGTAGTAAACATCAACATAGACGCAGGAGCAAACATTGACAAGTCAAAGATAGCAACCACTGGTACTTGGGCAACTGGAGACATACCAAATTTACCAGCATCAAAGATAACAAGTGGTACACTTTCAACAGGAGTGATACCGAACTTGTCAGCCACAAAAATAACATCTGGCACTATGGATGTAGACAGACTGGGAACTGGTGCTACAGCCACCAAATTCCTTAGAGGTGACAACACTTGGCAGACAGTTAGTGCTGGAGGATCAACAACATTCGTAGGATTCACGGCAGACGATGATTTGAACATGAGTACGTATGACATTACTAATTTAGACAGAATATTATTTGATCAAAATAATGGATCAGCATTAAGTGCAGTACAGGCTGGAATAACATCTGACAATACACCTGACATGCACTTCAACCTTACTGGATCTAGTGATTTTTATAGATTCCATTTTGGCGGATCTGCTGTTACAGAAGATACAAACATAGGAGCTGGTGGAGTAACAACCAACAATATGACGGTAGCACATTATATCACAATGAATGCCTCCAGCACAACACTGATAACAAACGGTATGATGAATAGGAATACCAGTGGGGATGTACAGGTTTATTCTGGAGGATCAATCAGAAATATGTCAGATATAGGTGCTTCTTCACCAGCTTACGGTGTACAAGACTATGAACTACCAACAGAACACAATACCAGTGAATTTGGTTTCTATAACTACATAACAAATTCTAAAAATGGCATGGCTATAGGTCAAAGTGGAAACAGCATATCTAAATCTGTCAATTATTTTGTTCCAATCTACGTAGCAAAATCCTGTACAGTGAGAGAATTGGGTTTCAATAATGTGGCAAAGGCAACTGGCTTGTTTAGTTATTACATGGCACTTTTCAGCAACAGATCTGGATCTTCATCTACTGTCAATGTTAGTGGAGACGGTCAGAACTATCCTTACAAAAGACAGGTGAATGGAAGTGCAACTTATCAAGGTGCTGGAAATGAGGCTAAATATACGAATGTTTACAAAGCTATTGATGCTGGACTTTATTGGCTATGTCTTAACATATATTACTCACAGTTGACTGTAGGAACACATTCAGGTGCACAGTATCCAGCAATACATCATCATGATTTTAACAGTGCAAACTCTGCTGGTTATTTTAGAGACACAGGAAGTTTATACAGTGATTATTTTACTCCTGTATGCTGTTATTATGACGGTGCTAGTTCAATTCCAAGTACTGCTCAAGATGACATGAATATTTTGTTAGCTGGAGAAGTTGCTCCTGCATTGTTCATGAGAGTCACTTGATCAGTTAACTTAATATATGGTATATACCATACAGTATATGTAATGAAAGGTAGAAAAATCATTGAAGAAGCAGAGGCAGTTGCTGTCATCAGCAGTGCAGAGTTTGTATATGTAAACCCTGACTACAAAGGACAGCCAAACGAAGGAAAACTTGTCTTGGATGTGGCATACAAAATTGTCAACTCACGCAGAGGTGGCAGACTTGCATTGCATTCAAAGGAAGATCTTGACAAATTCTTTCTTGCATATGGAATCAATTATGGTTTCAGCATAGACCAAAATCAGATCAACAGACTAAAGAACGAGTTAATGGTCTTGCATGAAATATATGAGAACCGAGAAAAAAGACAAGCACGTGGAGAACACGTTCATCCTGTGAAATCTTCATTCGTCAAGGAATATAACATTGATGACGAGTCAGTGTATGACCATGAGAAAGAAGAGTACAAAAAATACCAAAACTTGAGTGTTATGAAAGACTAGCACTTTTTTTATTTTATTTCAATTACCGTTAGTTTATATAACGTATTATCGTCATAGATACTTAATGTCAGAACAAAATCAACCGATGGACTTTTCTTCATACGTAAGTCAAATCAGAAATGCAGTTATTCTTGGCAACGAGAATCTAAAGTCAGACACACTCAAGTACGTAGACGACATGAGTGTCAAACTGGCAAGTGCCTTGCAACAAATCGAGACACTAAAATCTGAATTGGCTAAACATGAGGTTAAGAAAGGGAAGAGCACAAAGCAATGAATCCCCTCCAAGAACTCTGGAAAGAGTATAAGCAAAGAGAAAGTCTAGAAGATAGAAACTCGTTGATGAGTGTTGAACTTGCAATTAAAGCGGAGGAAAAAAATGCAGGTTATGACGAATATGATTTTAATAAACGGTGGGAAGGAAGAGCAGTTGGGGACATAGTGCCACGAAACAGGGTAGAGGAAGTAGTTGACGATGTTATAAGTTTTAGAAATGCAGTTGCAAAAAGAGCCGTTGAAAAGGCAAAAGACGTATACGGTGGAAACCCTGCTGGTGTAGGTCAACTTGTCAACATGGTTCAGGGAAGAATGTTTGCAACAACCAGAAATGCGAATGCCACACTTAACATAGAACAGGCAAGAAAAAATTTGGGGGAGGTTAAGGCTAAAAAAATAGACAAGTCAACAGAAGAATGGGTGTCAAGAATAAAACTGATAGAGGTAAAGGCACAAGAGTTGTATCCAGAAAGATTCAATGACAAGGCATCATTGGGACAGCTAATTAACCTAGTATGTGGTGAATTGTATGGATGATATAGACCAAAACATGGAGGATGTATCCACGTTCACACTTGCAGACGTAGAAGGAATAGGAGCAGTAAGACTGAGAAAACTTAACGAGGCAGGTATTTTCAGGGCAGAGGACTTGATTATTATCGGTACAAACGAGCTAAAAGACAAGATAAACATGGACTATGGAGTGTGTTCAGACATTATAGACAAGGCAAGAAAGAGCATAGATGACAACGGCATAATAGCAAAGACAAAACTAAGTGCTAGAGATTTACTTAAACATAGAAAAAAGACAATCCAGCACCTTACTACCGATTCAGAAAGTCTGGATCGTATTTTAGGCGGTGGTATCCAGACAGGAAGCATAACGGAGGTATATGGAGAGTTTGGTTGTGGAAAGACACAGTTAGCAATGGTTGCCTCTATAACAGCACAACT
>TARA_R110002167_G_C12706180_1_pt1 | contig 21185 bp, 19 predicted proteins | sample TARA_R110002167 | Tara Oceans TARA_R110002167 (sample SAMEA4398238) | marine metagenome | biome: Polar Biome; feature: [MES] marine water layer (ENVO:01000295) within the mesopelagic zone...; material: water (ENVO:00002006), including particulate matter (ENVO:01000060) such as......
ACCGGATTGATAATCCAATGTTCATTGATTTTGGCGGTATTGTTGCCCTTTTTTCTGCAACAATGCTGACAAAATCTTCATTTGAAACCGGAATTCAATTTTCTCTGATAAATGCATTTTGGGAATCGCCAACCCATCTGTATTTATACAAGGTGGTCCGCTGTAATCCATTATCGTCTTTTTCATTGTGGGATATATAAAACAAACCATCACCCAAGGACTGTATACCTGTCGCTCCCCATTTATAATGCCAACCACGAATACCTGTATCAGAATCCTTAGGCCCAGCTTGCAACAAAGACAAGGTCTTGACATTTGTTTTTTTATTATCGGAAGGAATTTGGCTTCTTCTAGGCTTTTTATGGCCATCAATAACGAATAAATCATAATTCGGAAATTGGGTTTTGGATCCTTTATACACCGCCGCAAACAAATTCCCCGTATGTGAATCATAGGCTAAATTTTGGATACCATAACGGGTATTGCCGGTTTTCAAAAAATATTTTTCTAATGGTTTTTTAGGACCTGAGGTATGCAGGTTATCTTGGGATAGCTGCTTTTGATATTTATCCCAATTGCTGACATCATACTTTAAAATTACCTGATGGTCATTGTCATCCCTATCTACATCCCCATAAATTCCATAGGCAACATATAGATATTTCTTATTCAGATTAGAACTTCCTATAGTAGGAGCAAAGGTAAGTCCATCGATGCCTGAACAGGCAAATCGGTGAGGCATGATTTTACCAGCTACATTTACTTTAGCCTCATAATCTTGTACCACCTCTGATAAATAAACAGTACGCAATAGGTCCTCTGTTTCGGCATCCATATCGGACCGTACAATTTTGGCCCCATCAAAAATGGCTATATAGAATCCGTTCACACCCGTACTCTCTTCTTTTCCTAAAGTCTTTTTGATCCCTTTACCTATAGCATCATTTTTATACTCCAAAGAACCGTAGATTTTACCATCTTCTTCGTTGAAATCCAAATCGCCCAGGTGACCCATAAATCCGCCTACGCTTCCTACCAATCGGCCTGAAAGGTCCATTTTGACCAGTTTATTGGTAAAAGAAAGATAAATAAATCCGTTTTTCCTATCCAAAGCCATGCCTTGTACATGCATTTTCCCTTGGTCTCCTGAAAAGAAAGCATCGGGCCAATGACTTGGGATTTTAACTTCTTGCCCTTGTGTATTCCCTAATATCAAAATAAAAATTAAGGCGAATAGTAATGTTTTTTTCATTGGTATTGGTAATCTGTTTCAGTGATTTGTGGACTTTTCTCATTTCTGGGAAATAAGCCTATTGCCTTCATTTTGGGCGGTATTTTTTGAATAAATGGGATCAAAACGAATGGAATAATTGAAAATCAATATAACATTTATCTAAATAAAATTGAGATGAATTGTTATTGACCTGGGAGAATCCAAAATGGTTTGTTAGCCATGGCATTAGAGCAATTATAAAGGATAGACTGGATAAATAGATCAATTTTTATGTAATGAACTTACAAATGTTCTTGATTATACTATTGTGGAGCCAATAAACTCCTTTTTAATTATAGTCAATCTTTTTGAATGGAGGTCAGTAGTGACCATATACTATTTATAGACTTATGGTATCGATAACTTTTTGAAGTTGATGGGAAATATTCTAACAATGGGATGAACGGAGCTTTTAATTTATAAGTATTTGATAGTTTTGAAGCTTAATAGGCTAAATAAAAATAGGCTTACCATAGTATTTGTTTGGGAAAACCTTTAAAATGGAAAGTTTTACCTGCTGTATGTACCTGCCGGAAAGGCATATTGTTTTGAATCAATTAAAAATAAACAAGTAAATAAATGAACTGTAAAAAATTAGCCTTAGTACTGCTGTTGCCGGCAATGTTACTGAGTACTGCAGCCTTGAAGGCCCAAGTGGAAAAAGTAAAACATGTGGTTTTATTGGGTTTGGATGGCTTAGGAGCTTATGCAATTCCTCAGGGTGAAATGCCAAACCTTAAAAGAATTATGGAATCCGGAAGTTACAGTTTAAAAGCCAGAACAGTCTTACCCTCATCCAGTGCAGTAAATTGGGCTTCTATGTTGATGGGCTCAGGTCCTACGGCCCATGGATATACTGAATGGGGAAGCAAAACGCCGGAGATTCCACCTGCAAAAATTGGTAATTATGGGATTTACCCTTCTATCTTTGGCTTGATTAGAGAGCAAATGCCTCAAGCCAAAACCGCAGCAATTTATAGCTGGGGTGGCATTGAATACCTGTTGGAAAAGGATGGCATTGATGTGGTGATGCATGGAGATGATGATGAAATCTGTACCGAAAAAGCTTCTGAATTAATTTTTAAAGAGAAACCAAATTTTGTATTTATCCATTTGAGTGAACCAGATGGAGTAGGACATGGGATTGGCCACGATACTCCGGAATACTATGCAGAACTAAAAAATGTAGACCATAGAATTGGTCGAATTTATGATGCCATTGAAGAGGCGGGCATTGCTGATGAAACCATTTTTATGCTGTCTTCAGATCATGGAGGAACAGGAAAAGGCCATGGAGGAAAAAGTTTGGAAGAAATATATATCCCATGGATTATTGAAGGCAGGGGTATAAAAAAGAACCATGAGATTTTAGACCTGATCATGACCTATGATACAGCGGCCACCATTGCCTGGATATTTGGCTTGGATATGCCACAGGTATGGAGAGGAAAACCCGTGTTGGAAAGCATTAAATGACTTTTCTTTTCCTAAATTAGAAATAGTTGCCAAGTTTATAAACCAAAATAACCATGCTAAGGGCCGGATTTTATTTAATTCGGTCTTTTTTATAGAAGTTGATTCCTTAAAAGTTTAGGGGGAAAGGAATTTTTAATTAAAGGTTTCTCTGATTTTTTTGCACCTGCTTTAGGATTAAAATAAACTATAATTCCAAAATCTTTTCAAATCACCAAATTTTTTTGAAAGCATTGATTAAATAGGAGCAATTTCTGTTTATTTGTATTGTCTGGATTTTAATGATGGTTTTACTATTTACATAAATCCGCAAACCTTGCAGGTTTTGTTGATAATCAGCGCGATGTTAAAATTAGCTGAGTGAAACCTGAAAGGTTTAATCTCAACAAGAACCAATTGATTAAAGAAATAGGCTACGGAAATTAGGTATTTGCTTTGATTTCGTTTGCCGATACACTCAACTGAAGGCAGTAATACAATCACTGTCATGTCAATAATAAAAATTTAAGCCCATGAGAATTGTCTTTGCCCTCTTTGTCATTAGTAATTTTCTTTTTAGTTGTACTGCCTCTCAATCGGAAAAAGCAGCCATAGAAGCCCCTCAGTGGGAGGAAGTAGAGCTGATTTTTACCGCAGCCAATACCTATAAGAATCCATATACGGATATAGAAATGTATGCGGAGTTTGTAGGTCCAGATGGACAGCAACTGCGCCGACCTGCCTTCTGGGATGGGGGACAAAACTGGAAAGTTCGCTTTGCTTCTCCTATTGCCAATGGAGAGTGGAAATGGAAGACCAGCTCTTCTGATAACAGTGACACAGGCTTGCATGGGCAAGAGGGAAAGCTTAAAAGTGTAGCCTATGCTGGTGAAAATCAATTGTTGAGGCATGGTCTATTGCGCATGTCTGAAGGCAAGCGAAATGTAGTCCATGCGGATGGTACGCCTTTTATCGTGGTGGGAGATACCCCTTGGGCGATGCCATGGAGAGCAACCTATGCAGATGTAGAACAGTATGCCCAAGATCGTGGGGGAAAAGGCTTTAATGCTGCTTTACTTATGAGCATTCAACCTGACCAAGGCGCTACCGGCCCCAATGCAAGGGATACGGATCAAGGTTTTGCTGTTGCTTTTTCTGATTTGCCGGAAGGACATATTAATGCGATCAACACTGAGTATTTCCAATATATGGACAGCCTTATGAGCATACTTGTGGCTCATGAAATTGTCCCGGTCTATCAGCCTGTTTTTCATGGTTTTGGTTGGAAAGGAAAAGAGGTGTTGGGCAAGAATATAGTGGCTGAAGAATATGCTCGCTATTGCAAATACCTTGTGGCACGCTATGGAGCCCGTCCGGCCATGTGGTTGGTTGGTGCTGATGGAATGGGCAGAGAAGTAGGGGTTAAAGAAGGTGGTGAAACCGTCGAAGCTTGGGATGCTTACCAACAACCAACCGGGATCCACTACAACCCCTTTGATGATTTTATTCCTAATTGGGCTGATCCGGAGACATATAAAGTACATTACAATAAGGCTTTCCAATCTGCCGAATGGCTGGATTTTCAGTGGGCACAAACCGGGCATACTGCCCAAAAGATTTATGATAAAGTGGAACTAATGTATGAGAATAAGCCCACAAAAGCCGTGGCAAATGGAGAACCGACTTATGAAGGAATAAGAGATCCGGAAAATGGTTCAGGCTGGTGGCAGGGAGAAGAAGCATGGATGCAGTTGATGTCAGGAGGCACCATGGGCGTTGTTTACGGTGCAGGTGGCATGTGGCAGTGGAAAGTGAGTCCTGATGAAGAAGGATGGGCAGCTTGGGCCAATTCAGAGGTTTCCTGGAAGGAAGCTTTGGAACTTGAAGGCTCTCGCTATGTAGGATATGTAGCACGAGCCTTGGAGGGCATGCCTTTTACAGATATGGAAAAACGCGCTGACTTAGCAGGAGGGAAGCTATGTCTGGCCAAAGCAGGTGAGTTTTATGTGAGTTATCTCAACGAAGGGGGAGAAATAACCCTCAGTGAATTAACACCTGAAATGCCTTACCAGTGGTTCAACCCGAAGTCAGGTGCATTTTTAGAGAAAGCCACAGTTACGGAAACCGTTCAAACCTTCACTGCCCCAGACAATGAACCTTGGGTATTGCTTGTAGGCAAAAGAGAAAATATTTAAATTGACTTTTACCTGTTTTGATTTCTTAATTTGTACCAATAAAATTTATTCTAGTGAGACAATCTGTATTTATCGCATTGCTTTTTATTATAGGTTCCTGTGCCAACCAAAAACCCAAAAATGAATTTTGGAACGATGGCAAAGCCGTTTTTGAGTTAAGTGAGATTTTTGCAGGAGAGCGATTTCCCAATGTGGTAACGGCTAAGGATGGTTCGATTGTAGCCACTTGGGGAAATAAAAGTTACCAGGTGCGTAGGAGTGAAGATGGAGGGAAAAGCTGGCAACCAATCATCACCCTTGCCGAGCCCGGTTTTCAAGGAGGAGGTGTTATTGTGGATGAAAATAGTGGGGATATCTTGGCATTTGTAGAGGAAAGTCATCCCATTTCACCTTTCAAAATGTACAGGAGCAAAGACAATGGAAAAACATGGGCAGTTGAAGAAACAAGTCTAACAGGAGACAAGAATGGAAATGTTCCTTCCATGCACATGAATGAGCATGGCATTACGCTTCAATTTGGTGAAAAGAAAGGAAGATTGATTCGGGCAACCCGTAATTATGATGGGGGCAATAACAAAGAGTTTTGGCCCAACCACTACACCAATGCCATATATTCTGATGATGCAGGGAAAACCTGGCACACAAGCGCCCCTTTCCCTGCCAATGGAACGGGTGAAGCCACGCTGACAGAACTTTCTGATGGAACCATCTACTACAATTCCCGCCGACATTTGTCTACCGATGGCTTGAACCCAAGAATGAGACATATTGCGCACAGTAAAGATGGAGGAGAGACCTGGGAAGGCCTATACGTCAGTGAAGAATTACCTGATGGTGACCAAAGCGGGGATTATGGATTGATGGCAGGCTTGATTAGACTGCCAATCGAAGGGCATGATGTCTTGCTCTATAGCAATATAGTATCCAATGAAGGCAGAAACCACGGAACCGTCTGGGCCAGCTTCGATGGCGGCAAAACCTGGCCGGTAAACAAACTGGTAGAAGAAGGCAAGTTTGCCTATTCATCCATGACCTCCGGAAGAGCCGGTACTCCAAGTGAAGGATTGATTTACCTATTTTTTGAAGGAGAAGGCGAAGACCCTAAAGGTTACTCAGGTAAAATGGCCGTTTTCAACCTTGCCTGGCTTACGGATGGTAAGGATTGGGAGGAGTTTTTGAATAATTATTAATGGTTAATTATATAATTGTTAATTGATAATGATTAGGTTAAATCCGGAAACCTTCCAGGTTTTATTGATCAGCAGCGGGAATTAAAATTAGGTGTATGAAACCTGGAAGGTTTAATCCCTATTGGAACCAATTGATTAAAGAAGTTCGCTACGGAATTTAGGTGTTAGTTTTTAGATTACATAACACCCCTGTATTGTTGAGGTTTTTATGGTTGGGGGCGAACTATTGGTTTGGTAATTGAGTGTTTAATGATTTTGTCCGGATTTTTGTTTTTTTCTACGTAACGATGGGCACAAAATCACTTATTGACGGTTTTATCCGTGTTTTTTTATTGAGAGGAAGTTTTTAGAGGTTTTTTGTCAAATACTTTCGATTTTAGTTTGAATACCACCTATGGCATGTGATGGTACATTCTAAACAAGGCGATATTGCACTGTTAATAGATACTGCCTTCCATAACATAGAAAAAATCAATGCTTCCCTAAAAAGTGCTTTGCCCGACCAATAGGTGAGGGATGAGGTATACAAAGACATCATTGAACAAGCAGAGAATTTTAAGAAATACCAGAGGTAAGAGTAGGTTGAGTATTAAGAAGTATAGACCGGTTTACGGAGTTCATTTTAACAAATATCTTTCATTGCTTTAGTAGTAAAAACAATCTCAAATATCATAGGCCAAGAAATTCCTTCAATTGATCATCTGTTAACTTAGTAGTTTTTCCCTCATTGTAGGATTGAATACTTTTTGCCAAACGTTCTTGAATAACTGGATCGTCAAAAAACCTATCATTTTTTATGTTGTTGGAGATTTCATACACTTTGTTTTTTCCTCTCTGTATGATAACTCGCTCATTTTTGTCTATTAAATCCAGGTATTTTTTTAGGTTTTGACGAAATTCTCTAGTGCTTACTACAACCATGTAATTAGAAATTTTGTAAACGTGGTAGTTAATATGGCAAGAAATCTATTTAACATTTCTGGTTTTTGGAAGACTAAGGAAATTTTTGTTTACCAATGATCCTAACTATCCTGACCTGATCCTCTACTGTGAAGAATATTGTATGTGAGCTACGAACGCAATATCTGTAACCTTTATGAATAGACGTTGCTAAAGGATACATCTCAGGATTTTCAGCAATCCTATTAAACGTATTCTCTAGCGATCCATGGTATTTTTCAGCTTGGGTTGGACCAAAAACTGCTTGATCCTAAAGATAAATTTGAATAAGGTCTTCTTCTGCTTGGCGGGTAAGAATATAATTCATTGGCGATTTTTTACTCTTTGTTTAGCCTCTGCAAGAATTTCAGCCATAGATTTATTGGATATGCCACTATTTTCACCCTTTATAAGCTCATTCCTTAACCATAATCGCTCTTCTTCTTGTTCTCTTTGTCTACGAATCAGGTCATTGATCAATTCACTTTTACTGGAGAATTCATTCTCTTCAATTTTTTGTTTCATCCAACGGTCATTCGGTTCATTAACAGAGATAGTTTGTCTAGCCATTTTTTTGTGTGTTTATGGTGTAAAAATACACCATATTTAACGAGTATACAATGCATCTTGTTTATTTTGTACCCTATTATTGAAATGGCATATTATATAATTCCCTCACTCAACGAAACCCGATAGCGGTAAAAGACATAATAATCCAGGTCGGTTGCTAATGTCTCTTCTCAAAAATTCTAAGCTTTTTCAAATCTTTTCAATTTTGGATTATTGCGCTCGAATTCTTTGATCGCTAGCGCCATGTCATATTTGTGCTGCATTTTAGTCCACATTTCGGCGCTTCCACCAAAAACGGTCTGAATTCGGAGTGCGATATTGGGTGAGATGCCGCTTTTTTCATTAACAATTTTTGATACTGTTAGCCTCGAAACCTGCAAGAGTTCTGCGACTTCTCCAATTTTAAGGTGATTTGGTTTAATTACCTCTTCGAAAAAAATTTTTCCTGGGTGAATGTATGTTGTAATATCTCTTTCCATTTCATTTATATTTTAGTGATAATCTTCTAAGTCCAAATCGTATGCTGCCCCAGTTTGATTGTTGTAGTTGAATGTAATACGCCAATTACCTGAAATCTCAAGGGACCAATCTCCTTTTCTATTTCCTTTTAGTGGGTGAGGTTTTAATTCAGGGAATGGGTATAGGTCATCAGGTACCTTTTCGATACTATCGATAATCTCCATTACCATCTCAATTTTCCGGATCATGGTTGACGGAAGTTTACTTCTATCACCCTTGACCCAATAGTTTTTTAGGGATTTATTCTTGATACTTTTTATCATTAGAATATGTATAGTGTAAATATACAGTATACGTTTGTGAGAATCAACCTACATTTTATAAATCAATTTATTTTGGTTTAAGGCTCCACTTTTAATTGTTCTAGCATCCCGAACAGTTAAACTTGCCTTACTGCCATTAAAATTGGGTTGATTTGGTCAAGCAAAACCTTCCTAGAAATAGATATTGAAAAAGTAAATCAGGTAAATCCGCCTTTTAAAAGGAAATGTGGAGATTTCTGTAAACGTTCCAAAAATCAATTTCGTAGCTGTTTTGTTATACCGTTATAATCCCTCCCGACTTTGGTCGCGACAGGCTCTGCCCTTTTAATTTAAGGGGAGTGGCTGAAAATGAGAATTGGGTTGATTAAAAGATGGTTTGGTTTCTCAGGCAATTGCCCATTTGCTAAGGAGGGCATAACCACCACCAACGCTTACTTTCTATAATCGAACTCAGGTACCCAAAGAAGGTTTTGACCTGCAGCATAGGCCTAATCATTATTAAAAACCTGGCTTTTCTTTTTCCAAAAGTCCTTTTAGTAAAAGAAACCAAAATAGTTTTGTTTTTAGAAATCTATGCCTAAGTTTGTGCCACAATCATGTCAAAGGCTTTTAAAATAGACGCCTTGATTTATAAAGAAGTAGCGAGAGACTGGCTCTATGACCTACTGGCAACCTTCATCAAATGAAAAGGTGCCAATTCCAGACTCTTAAATAAGAGGACTATAAAAAAGACAACATGAAGACAAATCACAACCCCATTATTTACACCTTTTCAAAGGAACTTTTTCGCCACAAGACGATTCATTTGTGTTGCTGTTTGCTGCACAATAGGGATAAGTCTATGTCTGGCTGCATGTAAAATTCATTTCCAATTTCCGATACTAAGACAATTCAGTCTATGGAGTGATTGCTTCAGCTTTACCCCTATAAAATCCTATTTATTATTTATTAACTTTTAAATTAAATAACCATGTCAGAATTAGTGCAGCGAACATTCCAAGGAATTATTGAAGCTACCAAAAAAGATGTAAGCCTAACAAAAGGAGTATTTAGAGTTACTTCCGAATCGGAAGAACATGTCCGCGTGAAAAATACGGCGAGAGATTTCGAATTTATCGCAGATGAGCCAGAAGCTTTGGCGGGAACAAATTTAGGCCCCAATCCTGTAGAGTATTTATTGGCTTCTCTAGGCTCATGCCAGGTGATTACCTATCAAGTTGTCGCTTCCTTAAAAGGAATTCAGTTAAACAATGTCAAGGTAGAAACCAAAGGGAATATAGACTGGAGGGGATTCCTGGGAATTGACGAAAATGTCCGTCCCGGATACCATAAAATAGAAGTGGAAACGATTATTGATTCTGATGAAAGTCCTGAAAGGATACAGGAACTTATTAAAGAGGTAGAGGCCCGTTGCCCTGTATTGGACAACCTGGTAAATACTGTAAAAGTAGAAAGCAAGATCTCTATTGTCAATGAGAATAATCCTGTTGTCTAATTTCAGTAGTCATTAATCAAGCAATTGTATCCGGCGAAGGGAGGAAAACAGCAAGCTTTTTCAATTCATTTTGAAAAGCGCTGTAGCCCTGGCCCGGATATAATTTCCTGATTTAGGGATTAGGAGAGGGTAAGAAGTTGAGTAGGTTGATGCTTTTTTCCACAACAATGTTGAAAAGGTCCTTAAATGCTTTTTCAATCGAGTGGTGCTTTTTTTCTGACTATATTGCTCTAAAACTTAAAATCAATCACCGCAAAACCTAATTCATCTTCCACATTGATATAAGACCATAGCTTGCCGTCTTTCCAAAAATAGCTTCCCGGAACTTGTTTTAAGCCTTCAATTTTGGTCTCGCCCAAAACATTGAAGTTTTGGTCATAAGCGAAAAGAAAAACCTCAAAAGTAGATGGATCTCCTTTTTCTTGGCCCAAAAAAGTCTTTTTCCCCAGCCGCATATACATCTCCCTGGCCTCGTCCCAGCGCGGTTCCATGTAGTTCAATTGTTCGTAGACCTTTCGTCGGTCCTCGGAAAATTGCGCCTCATCGGTAGGTGAATTATTCACCGTAACTTCCATCCGATTGGGGAAATTTTGGTGTTGAATAGGTATAAAATACAGACTGTCCAACTTGGGGTTAAGTCGATAAATCCCACTCATGGCCCCCGAAGAAATCAATAATTGACCATTTTCAATGGTTGTAAAACTCCCTACCCCAAAATAGCGGTACATCGTACCTTCACCCGATTTGGTGATAAGCGTTCCTGAAAATTCCTCAACAGATTTCATTTCAGGTATTGGCTCTATACGAACTCCCTTGGAAAGTGGATCGATGATGTAAAGCTTTTTTTTCCCTAACGATTCTATGGTTGGCTGAGCATAAATCCGATTTTTTTCAAAATCAAAAACAACTCTTGCGTAAAGCTTTTGAAAATTATTCGCCAGCTCGGAATGGATTCCTTCCGGCACAATCTTAAGACTTTTTGTGAGTTTTCCTTCTGTAGTAAATTTTGCCTGAGAGGTATTACCCTGAATAAAAAGTTCTGAATTTGGCCCCAACTGAAAATCAGTCAGGTACGTACCCACACTGTTGGGTCCTTCCTTTTGGAAAGGGGTTTTACCAATGAGTTTCAGGTTATTGAGATCTACCTGAACCAAGCTGAATGGTTCCCTTTCAAAAAACAGCAATTTGCTTTTGTCTTGATTAAGGGCTTTAGTTCCTAGTCCTGAGCTTAAGATGAAAATATCATCACCTGCATCCACCATTACAGTATCCACCGTGAAGGTCAGCTTTTCTAGAATATTTCCTGATTCGGCTTTTTCAGAAGATTCCTTACCGCAGGAAAAGAGAAGGGGAATCAAAAGGAGGTAGAATACATTTTTCATAGGTCTAAAATTTAAATTCCATCACTACAAAGCACAGTTCAAACTCGAACTTCTCAGATGTGGTTGCATTTTTGTAAATCAATAATTCGGGATATAATTGACGATTCGTTTCCTAATAGGGAGATAGACTCAAAACAAATATATAATAAAAACTTATTTACTAAAAATTTAATATTTAACCTTATTACTACGTAGCTTCAAAATAGCCTTCTTCCTATATTAAAAAATGCTTTGTGGTTTGGGAAAGAGGTTGAGATAACTTCTTAACACAACTTTGGCTTTGGCTGTGTTAAATATTAAGCCAACCTTAGATAGAATAGGTCTTTCTTAAGCATCCAATCCTACTGGCAATTGAACTGAAAAAAATGAATTTAAAAAAAGGAAAGAAATAAAAATAAATAATCATATATACCTGATATATAAATAAATAAATACTATTATTTAAAGTTATTTTGAACTTAATTCAAGCTTACTTCTTTAACAGAATGTAATACTATTTGAAAAGAAGTTATATGAGGTAAAAACGGTAAAAATTCGGTACAAAAATCATGTTCAGGTTCTCATGATCCTAATCATCGAGCAACTCCAAACCTTTTGCAAAGTGATTCAGCCAATCAAAATCCAAGTTTTGGTTTTCTTCTTTTTGCTAAATTGCTCTGCTTAAAATTCGAATACCATCTTTTAAGGTTTGTACTTCTTGTTGCTTCTGGGCTAGTCTATTTTCATTGATTTCATAGCCTTGGATAAGGTAGTCCTTTAACCGTTTGGTTGCCCAGATTCTGAATTGAGTACCTTGTTTGGAGTTTACTCTATACCCAACAGATAGTATAAGATCTAGATTGTAAAATTCAACTTCCCTTTCAACTTTTCTTTTCCCCTCCATTTGAACTGTTGCATTTTTTGCAACAGTTGCTTCCCTGATCAGTTCTCCTTCTTTGTAGATATTTTTTATATGCCGGGAAATAACGGATTTATCTCATTGAAACAATTCTGAAATTTGTTGCAAAGGTAGCCAAAAGGTGTCGCCTTCAAAACGAACCTCTATTTGAGTCTGGCCATCACTTCCCTGGTATATTATAATTTGGTTTTCCATTCTAATCTCTAAAATTTTCTACTACACACATTTCGGCATTTCCGACTTAACATCTTCTCTTTTATTTAACCAACTTACTATCTTTTTCGCTAATGGGAATCAATATATGACCAAACATGCTCAATACCTGATTTATCTTTGACAAGTTTAGATTTTCTTTGCCTTGCTCGATCTTTCTGATCACAGTAAGTGCTACTCCGGCTTTATCAGCATATTCTTCTTGAGTTAAGCCTAGTTGCTTTTTTTTGGCTTTTACAAATTCAGCTATATGGTTCGTTTTTTGTGCATTTGCATATAAAAAATACGATTAATATGCTTTGTACATATGCTTTTTTCATACTTAATATTTAATTGAAATTAAAATGATTTTTATAAATGTTGTGGCAGAATCGAAAAATGAGTTATAGAATGTTATTCTATAACTCATTTATTTCGTAATATTGAGCTATAGAAAAAAGTTTAATAGCTCATGAAATGGATTTGGGAGAGACCGAATTGGCCAAATTTCACATTTGACGAATCGGCATTTATACATTTGGAACGCGAATTTCATCGAAATACGGGTTTGATTTTAGGTGCACTCAGTTCAGTGTCGAACAACGATGCAGCCGAATTACAAGTGACACTTTTTAGTAATGAAGCGCTGGATACATCGAAAATTGAAGGAGAAATATTGGACAGAGATTCTGTTCAGTCATCCATCCGGGGTCAGTTAGGATTACAAACTGATGGAAGAAGGTCTGGTCCCAAAGAAACAGGAGCTTCCCGAATGATGGTGGATCTCTACAAAAGTTACAGTGAACCACTTGAAAAAGAGCGCCTATTTACCTGGCATCAGATGATTATGAATGGGAGGATTGATTTGGAAATTGTTGGAGGTTACCGAGTTCATGAAGATCCGATGCAGATTGTATCTGGGAGATTGGATTTGCCCCAAGTTTTCTATGAGGCTCCACCATCTCACAGGGTGCCAAAAGAGATGAAAAATTATCTTCTTTGGTTCAATCGAGCTTTCAGCGAAGGAATGCCTACGCTGATTCATGCAGGTTTGGCACATGGAAATACCGGTGATGTTGACCCCTCCAACGGTGATATTGACCCCCCTTGGATTTTGGTAACTAAAAAAGGCTAGTATGACAAAATTACATTAATTTTCTAAGACTCTCACCTTTGAGTTCAATTCTGTGAGAGGTATGCACTAACCGATCCAAAATTGCATCAGCAATAGTAGCTTCCCCTATAATATCAAACCAACTTCCCACTGGTAATTGACTTACTATTATTGTAGCAGTTCTAGCATGCCTGTCTTCTATTATTTCCATCAGATCCATTTGGTGTTGTTTTTCCAGATGGGTTAATCCAAAATCGTCTAGGACAAGCAAATTGGTTTTGGATATCTTGTTTATTATCTGATAAATGGTTCCTTCCAATCGTGCCATTTTTGTTTGTTGCATAAGTTTCTGAACATTAAAGTAAGCTACTTTGTAGCCTTGTGCACAAGCATGATGTCCCAATGCTGAAGCAATAAAGCTTTTTCCACACCCAGTGGCTCCGGTTATTAATACAGACTCTCCATTGTTTATATAACTGCCAGTTGCTAAAGAAGCTATAAGCCCTTTATCCAAGCCTCGTGAGCTATCGTATTTTAATTCTTCCAGTGAAGCCTGATATCTAAATTTCGCGGATTTACGCAACCTTTCAAAACGGCGATTTTCCCTATCCTGAAGCTCTGCCTGCAAGAGTATCTCCAGACCTTCATTGAGTGAGAGCTCACTCGACCTTCTTGTTTCCATGAGCGCATTCCAGCTTGATTTAAACCCATACAAGCGCAATTGTGAGAGTTGGTTCTCAATATTCTCCATTGTTTTTTAGTTTAAGTGGTAATTGATTGTTGTAATATTCTTTTCCTCTGATATTATGATGATCCGGTAAGTTCTTTCGGGGTTGTTCTTCTACATATTCAGTCGTTTTGTTTCTGATAACATTCTGAACAAATAGGTAACTGTAATTTTGATGATCAATAGCCATTTGGCATGCTTTTTCAAAGGTCTTTAAGGAGGTGTTTTTATGTAAACTGAACAGCCCATCACAGCTTTTATACAACTGTTCCGGGTATCTATTTTGGGAAAATATCAGCTCAACAAGTTCCTTCAAGGTTTCCGATAGCTTCCCTGCTTTCTTCTTGTAATATTCAGGACTGCGGTTCAGATAGTATTGATGGGTCGAACACAAGTGTTCTTTATTAGTGGTATACCTTCCAATACCTGATTTCCGTTTGTGTACCGCTATTAATATATGTTGATGAAAAATACGCACCAGTGAACGTGTGTACACTACCTTTAATTTTTGCCCGATATATTGGTAAGGAGCACTATAATAATGTTTGTCTTCACCCAAATAAATATGGTTGTTTGGGGCAAGCTTGTACGTTTTGTAGTATTTAATCTCAAAAGGTTTTGCCGGCAATTCCTTTAATAAAGGTTTTTCGTTCGACAGAAAGTGTTCCTCTCTACAGTAATCATGCTTTTGCATCCGTGTTTGGTTGTGCTTGAGCATATGATGTTTGATGGCATCATTAAGTTGGTGCAAGGAGAAAAACTGTTGATGCCGGATACGTGCATAAACTCGATTATAGATAAGCTTGACCTGATTTTCTACAAGTGCCTTGTCTTTCGGTTTCCTTGCACGTGCAGGAACCACAGCCATGTTGTTATGGTTAGCAAAATCCTCAAGAACACGATTAAGCGTAGGTTCATATTTATTGGCCTTTATCACTGCAGATTTTAGATTATCCGGCACCAGTACCTTAGGTACACCTCCAAGGCTTTCCAAACAGCAAGTAAGTGCATGAATAAAATCATCGATGCGCTGACTGGGAACAGCCAAACAGAAGCCGTAATCTGAATAGGGAAGACAGGCAACAAACACCTGACAATTCATTACCTCTCCTGTATTTGGGTCAATGAAAGAAAGGGGTTTACCTGCAAAATCAACAAATAACTTTTCTGCTGGTTCGTGATGTAAGACCATGGATGGCCTCTTAACCTTAATATGCTGGGAGAGATGAAAAGTAAATTGACTCAGACTGTATCCTTCAGGCTGGGACATTCGGTATTCTTCCCATAAAAGCTGCTTAGTAACTCCAGTTTTATTGAGCTCTTCTACATACCCATCCAACTTGCTTTTCAACACTTCAAACCGATTGTCTTTATAAGCAGGGTTTCCTGGGTGAAACACCTTTTCAAGAGCGTGATCCTCCATTTTCAACAAGGTGGAAAGACTAATTTTAGACCTTCTGTATTTTTCAAGATAACTTTTGACGGTATTCTTGCTAACACCCAAATCACGGGCAATGGCCTTATTCCCATAACCTTGATTGTGTAGTTGAAGTATTTGTTTTACCTGACTCATTCTTTTAGGTTTACCTGCCATAATCAGTATTAATTAGTAGTTCAGATTACTAATTAATAAAACCTAAATCCAAAGGGGTCAATATGCTCCGTTTTTGAGAAGCAGAGACTAAAGAGAGGGGTCAATATGCTCCGGTTTTATTGTATTTAAGGAGCCAAATTTTGACGCCATTCTAAATTTAGAGGGGTCAGCATCCGCCAGAATGGCATATAAAACACTCCTTTCTGGAACACTGCTTTAGGGGGTCAACATGCTCCGGAATATCCAGGCACATCTGTATTTTGAATTAATTCACCCTTTTGAAGACGGAAATGGGCGAATAGGGCGTGCCATTGCAGAAAAAGCCTTGGCTATGGGAGCCAAACATTCCTTGATCACTTCACTCTCCAGTACTATAGAACGAAAGAAAAAGGCATATTATCAGGCATTGGAGCGTTCCAATGGCTCTTTGGAGGTTACAGACTGGTTAGTTTATTTTTCTGAAGAGGTATTGGAAGCCCAAACCAATGTTCAGAAATTAATTCTATTTATCGTGGAAAAAGCCAGGTACTTTGAGCACTTCCGAAATAAACTGAATGAGCGGCAGTCTAAAGTGGCACTACGGTTATTTCAAGAAGGACCGGAGGGTTTCAAAGGGGGGCTGAGTGCCCAGAACTACATTCGTATTAGCAAAACTTCTGCCGCTACTGCAACCAGGGATCTAGCAGAAATGGTAGCTCTTGGAGCCCTAAAAAAGACTGGAAAATTGAGGCACACACGCTACTATCTCCCGATGGTGGAAATCTCACATTGATTTTATTTCACTATATATTTCTTGCCGTCTGCCTCCAGCTGTTTCAAAATTGAAATGGTCAATTCTAATTCTTTTGACTAGTAGCTATTATTTATGTGCTTAAATATGGCAGGTCGTTGAACATCAAAAATAGAAGTTATAGCATGCGCATCGAGCCAAACAGTTTTTTTCTTAAATTAACCTCAATTTGGGTCTGTCCGTCAACTTCCCTGGTATATTTCGATTTGGTTTTCCATTGATCGGTTTTCTTTTTCTTATTCAAAAATGACTTTATTTTCTATCCAGATCCAAAAGTTACAAGTTTATAATCCTTTGACTAATTAGGGAAAAGTTAATATTTGAAAGCTTCGGAAAGCCAAAACACTTGAACTACCCAGAAATATTCGGGAGTTGAAAATTTAATGAATTCAGTTCAAATTAATTGTGACGCTATCGTTTCCTTTTTGAATCAACTTATTCCACGTTGTAACAGGTTGAATTTGAGAAAAACATAACAGATTGAAGCCCTAAATGATTTTTGCCACAAACTGTGGTAAAATTGGAAACGGCGTATTTTCAGTCCGATCTTCAAAGTAGGTTTAATTTTTCGCAAGTAGTTCACTTGAGGAATAGAAAGTTGTTCAATAACTCATTTATAATGTGTTATTGAGCTATTGAAGTACTCATACAGATTAAGGTTTTAGACCCTTCCTCTCTATAGATCAAAACCTTAACTATCAGTCATATTGATGGTTAGGGTTTTTTATTTTGAATTAGTAGCGAAATCAGTAGCGATTATGTTTAAGTTTTTGAATGAACAGTTCAATTTTAGTTTGCAAGTCAGTCTAAATAGTAAGTCTAAGTAGCTACGAGGAAGTGTCCATAATAATTATGTAGGTCTCACAGAAATAGTGAAAGCTTGTCCCAATTTTTATCGCGAGACTGGATCCTTTGTGTAGCCTTATCTTAAAAGTAATGGAATAGCTGGTGTGAAGATCGACTATTCTATGCTTGATGAAACGCTATATACAGCCTGTCCCGATCTTTATTGGGAAGAACCGCACCTCGATGGTGTGAGAGGTGCACCTTGGGCTTAAGGCTCAAGGACGTCTACACGAATGACAGCTGTACATTTTTATTTAAATTAAATCTGCTCTATTGATTTTCGGTACATTCGAAAAAACAGGAAAGGCAGAAATCCGAATGCAATTATTAATGTTCCTATAACAACTATTAAAGAACCGTATTGCATTCCGCTTGTCCTTAATATGATACCTAAACCAGTTACAATTGCACCACTGAAGCCTAAAATGATTTTAAGATTTTCAGATAAACCTTTACCCAAGGTCATTTTATATCTATTAATGGCTAGCATTGGCAAAAAGAGCAGTAAAAAGCAAATCATTCCATAAGTTAACATGTCCCCTCCACCTTTCCAGTTTAAATACTTAAATAACCAACCAAGGGTCATGCTCATAGAGGCTAAAAGACCAATTAAATACATAATCTTTTTCATAGTAATTATCTTTTTAGAGTTTAACAAATAAATAGTTTCCTTTTGGATTTCATCAAATCCATTGGGGCATATGTACTTAAAGGCTTTTACATAAGCAGATTCAAATGAACTCCCTTTATTTAGTTCGTTTTCTATAAAGCAGCAAAAATGATCAAGCAAGTCATCTTTAAGTTCTGAAATAGAAATTTTACTTTTTTCAATTTCCCCTTTTATAAAAAAAACCTCTTTGTCCTCTAAAATCATAGAAAAGAAGCTTTTTGATGAGGAAATACAACATGCTGAATTGTCTTAAGAAACTCACTAAGCTCATTATATAAAGCGATCTTTCTTTCCTGTCCCTGTTTTGTTATAGAATAATATTTACGAATCCGTTTTCCAACATTCACTGTCTCAACTTCCACAAGACCATCACTCAAAAGCTTGTGCAAGGCCGGGTACAGGGAACCCTCTTTAATTAATATTTTATTGTCTGATAGTTCCTTTACTTTTTGAGTTAGCTCATAGCCATACATTTTTCCATTTTCATCAAGTAATTTAAGTAGGATGGTTGTAAGAGTTCCTTTTATTAGTTCTGTTGAGTTCATAAAGCAAATATACATAGAATTATGACACATCATAATTCTATGTATATAAAATTTAAAAATAGTTCTCAGGGGATTGCCGGCTGTCAACACTTGCATATACGCGCCACCCACCACTCTATTGCCTCTATATCGCAATTGTCCACAGGTCTTCGGGGTTCTGCTGCGAACAAATTAAGGATTACGTCGATGCCAACAAGCGTACGTTGGTCAATTTGTTGGAATTTGGCATTTACCTCTTTAAAGCTGTCTCAAAAAACGACCGTTTTTTGAAACAGTTTCAGGTAAGGACACCACCCTTTAAATGCCCCGATTTTTAGTCACATAAACTCATCTCATTGATTAAAATCTCATAAATCCATTTACACCCCTTTTATGAGACGGTACTAGCCAAAGTATAGATGATCATAAATAGATTTTCACAACTTTGGATTGTCACGCATTCGTAGGGTTGGTAAAGTAAGAACCACCCAAAACCGTTTTGCCTATTTATTTTTGTTTATTACAGATGAGATATGAAGAGAACTGCCCTGGTTTTCTTCAGGACGTGGATCAGATGCTGAATTTCATTCTTGATTGTTTCTCTCTTGTCTCTTTTGAATCTTCTGACCCAAATTGTTTTGAATCTTGTTCAAGTAATGTGTGTTCTGGATCAATTTATCCACTTTCACTGTTAGGTAGTGAATTTTGTCATTGTTGTTCCTGTATTTTCTCCGAAGATTGATTTTGTTTGAAGGTTTGCATTACCAATTTCTTCGCTGTCTCTAGTTTGCTTAAAGTTGATTGATTTTTTGATATTTGACCATCGGAGGTGTCATAATATTCCTTAATGAATACTTTTTTTCCGTTTCATTTATGTAATACCCAACGACTTTATTTCTCCCATAAGATCTTGAGTTATTACTAATTTATCTGAGTTTGGAACCTTAGCTGGTGTGATAAGGGATGAAGCTGGTAAGTTTTGTCTGATTTTAAGTAACGAGTCTGAAATTTACCTTTAAAGTATCTTATGATAAAACTGATCCATTCAATGACCTCCCTAATTCTTCCTCCAAATAAAGATTTGAAGACCAAGACAATTTTGTTAAAAACTATATTAGCAAGTAGGGCTTTGGCTCAGTTAAATGGGCCCATCCGAAATTTGCCCAATCCTACACTGTTTCTTAATACTATTCGTCTTCAGGAGGCTAAGGCAAGTTCGGCAATAGAAAATATCATCACCACCAATGATGACGCCCAAACGAAATAGGTGGTATTGAGATACTGGATAATGGCATAAAGAAGATAACTGCAAGCAAAAGCCATAAAGTAGGAATTAGAAGTTTAGGGTTTGGTTTTACCGGCCAATGAAAACCCGATCCTTGAAAGACTTTCTATTTCCAAGGAGATCCCTTGCCTGTTTCGATATATTGAGATGTTCCACGCCATCTATTTTTTCCTGCCTGAAATTTACTCTAAAGAGATTTTCTCCTTCATCTCTAACTTCCACCCATACCAAAGTATTGATTTCAGACCATCTTAATCCTACAAGACAGGAGAATATAAAAGCTGTCTTCAAAACTTGATATTTGCAATCTGTATTGACTAGGGCTTGAAGTTCTTCAAAGGTTAGGTATTCTCGTTGGCTTTTTGCCTGCTCAAAAGCTTTTACCCTAGCAGCATAGTTAATGGAAATGTTTCCATCATCAAAAGCACTTCTCAGACTTGCTTTGAACTTATTGAAATAAGAATATTTGGAGTTCTGGGATAGGGGTAGGTTGCTTTTAGTTAGTGCTTCTGCTTTAAAGTATTGCTTTACCTTTTTTACAAAATTTTCATCAACCTCATCAAAAAGAAAATTTGGGTTAATGCAATTTTTAAGATGCAAATAAGCGGATTGCCAGACTCCATAGTTCTTAACTGAGTTGGATTTTTCTTCCATCTTCTCAGTGAAAAAATCTAAGAATTGCCGTTTGGTCTTCGAAATGTTTTTGATTTCAAATTTTCCCTGAATGTAATTGCTCTGCCGTATCGATAGGATATCCTCAGCAAGTTTTCGGTTTTCTTTATTCTTTTTTCTTTCACCAGCATCTTTCGGATTCTGGTGAAGGTAAATTTTCAAAAACTCGAAAGCTCGGATATGGCTTCGCTTGCCATTCATGTCGGTGGTAGAGCCCTTTTAATACTCGATATAAAAGCTAATCATTCCGTTTGAGAGCTTTTTCTCTTTCAGAGTAGTCTTCATTTCTTTATGTCAGTTGTACAGTAGTTGTAACAAATGTAAACCTAAACTCAATTAAAGGAAAATGAAAAACCTATAAATAACTGATTATCAATTGAAATCAAAGAAAATCAAGTAAAGAAAAGTGGATTTACTTTCCGATACAAAATATTTGAATTGGTTTTAACTTGCTGTATTTCAGTGTGTTGCTAAAGTAATAGAAACGAATTAGCAACAAAAACAGCTGAGTATTAGCAAAATAAGGGATAAGAAAGGAAAATTAGAGCGGAGCGGACATAAAAAAACCGCTCCACAAAGGAAGCGGTTTTTATCG
>TARA_R110002167_G_scaffold366071_1_pt1 | contig 21136 bp, 17 predicted proteins | sample TARA_R110002167 | Tara Oceans TARA_R110002167 (sample SAMEA4398238) | marine metagenome | biome: Polar Biome; feature: [MES] marine water layer (ENVO:01000295) within the mesopelagic zone...; material: water (ENVO:00002006), including particulate matter (ENVO:01000060) such...
CCGATGTTAACGTGCGGTTTATTACGTTCAAACTTTGCCTTAGCCATGATGGCCTCCTTAGGTAGTCGTATTTATGGGGGTGGGCGCGCCCGAAGGCGCACCACGAGATTAAGCGAATTTCTTTTGGATCTCTTCAGAGATGTTCTGCGGCACTGGCTCATAGTGGTCAAACTGCATCGAGAAGTTCGCGCGGCCCGAAGACATGGACCGCAGCGTGTTGATGTAGCCGAACATATTCGCCAAAGGCACCATTGCTTCGATCGCAATGGAAACGCCACGGGTGTCTTGCCCCTGAACCTGGCCCCGACGTGATGTCAGGTCACCGATGATGCCACCGGTGTGCTCTTCGGGTGTGATCACTTCGACCTTCATGATTGGCTCGAGCAATTTCGCTCCAGCTTTCTTCAATCCTTCACGCATACACATACGTGCAGCGATCTCGAATGCCATGATGGACGAGTCGACGTCGTGGAATTTACCGTCAAGCAGTTCCACTTTGAAGTCGATCACGGGGAAGCCGGCCAATGGGCCGTTATCCATGACAGAGCGAATGCCCTTTTCAACGCCCGGGATGTATTCCTTGGGAACGGAGCCACCCACAACCTTGCTGTCGAACGAGAAACCTTCGCCTGGCTCTGTTGGCATGATGGAGAGTTTCACCTCACCAAATTGACCAGACCCACCCGACTGCTTCTTGTGCGTGTAAGTGTGCTCGACGGCGTGACCAATGGTCTCGCGGTAGGCCACTTGTGGTGCACCGATATTCGCCTCGACCTTGAATTCGCGACGCATACGGTCAACGAGGATGTCGAGGTGAAGTTCGCCCATGCCCTTCATGATGGTCTGACCGGATTCGATGTCGGTCTCCACGCGGAAGGACGGATCTTCGGCCGAGAGACGCTGAAGCGCAAGGCTCATCTTCTCTTGGTCGCCCTTGGTTTTGGGCTCGACCGCGATTTCGATCACAGGTTCCGGGAAGGTCATTGTTTCCAAGACGACCGGTTCCTGCGGGTTGCACAGCGTGTCACCGGTTGTTGTATTTTTCAGACCACCCAGCGCAATGATGTCGCCAGCGAAGGCCTCGCTGATTTCTTCACGGTCGTTGGAGTGCATCATCATCATACGGCCAACGCGCTCTTTGCCACCTTTGGTGGAGTTCAGCATGTTGTCACCTTTGTTCAGCACGCCCGAATAGATGCGTGTAAACGTCAGAGTGCCCACAAAGGGGTCGTTCATGATTTTGAATGCAAGGCCAGAGAACGCCATGTTGTCGTCTGCACGACGTGGAATGTTGCGTGTCTCGGTCTCGTCGCCCGGCTTGAAGCCCATGTAGTCAACAACGTCGAGCGGGCTCGGCAGATAGTCGATCACAGCGTTAAGAAGTGGCTGAACGCCCTTGTTCTTGAACGCAGACCCACCAAGCACAGGAACGAAGGACAAGGACAAGCAAGCCTTACGGACCAAAGCGCGCAATGTTTTCACATCAGGCTCTGTGCCGTCGAGGTAAGCTTCCATTGCAGCGTCGTCTTGCTCGACGGCAGCCTCGATCAGCTTTTCACGGCCAGCAGCCGCTTTTGCTTTCAGGCTGTCACGGATCGGTGCTTTGACCCAAGATGCGCCAAGGTCGTCACCTTCCCACAACCATTCTTCCATGGTGATGAGATCAACGAGGCCTTCAAGCTCTGTTTCTGCGCCGATCGGGAAAGAAACTGGAATAGCGCGCGCGCCAGTCCGGTTCTCGACCATAGCAACGCACTTGTCAAAGTCAGCGCCGGTTTTGTCCATTTTGTTGACGAAAACCATACGCGGAACTTTATAGCGGTCAGCTTGACGCCAGACGGTTTCGGTCTGTGGCTCAACGCCGGCGTTACCGTCAAGAACAACAATCGCGCCATCCAGAACAGCCAAGGACCGCTCGACTTCGATTGTGAAGTCAACGTGGCCGGGTGTGTCGATGATATTCATGCGGTGCTTGAGTGAATCAGGCTCTGTGCCTGTCTCGGTCCGTTCCCAGAATGTCGTCGTCGCAGCGGAAGTAATGGTAATACCCCGTTCCTGCTCTTGCTCCATCCAGTCCATTGTCGCAGCGCCATCGTGCACTTCGCCAATGTTGTGTGATTTGCCTGTGTAAAACAGGATCCGCTCGGAACAAGTCGTTTTACCCGCATCAATATGCGCAATAATACCAAAGTTCCGGTAGCGTTCGAGGGGATAGTCGCGTGCCATATCAGGTGCTTCCTATTACCAGCGGTAGTGGCTGAATGCTTTGTTCGCATCGGCCATCTTGTGAGTGTCTTCGCGCTTTTTCACGGCTGTGCCGCGGCCATTGACCGCATCCATCAGCTCGCCAGCAAGGCGCTCTTCCATGGTGTTCTCGTTGCGCTTTTTTGCGGCCGCGATCAACCAGCGGATGGCCAATGCTTCGCGGCGCTCGGGGCGCACTTCGACAGGCACCTGATAGGTCGCACCACCGACGCGGCGCGAACGCACTTCGACGGATGGTTTGATCAACTCAAGGCTCTCGTGGAATACTTCCACAGGGGATTTCTTCAATTTTGCTTCAACGCGATCGAAGGCGTTGTAAACGATACGCTCGGCGACGGCTTTTTTGCCATCGACCATGAGGTTGTTCATGAACTTGGTCAGAACAAGATCACCAAATTTTGCATCTGGCAGAACTGCGCGTTTTTCAGCGGCGTGACGACGTGACATATCTTGTATTCCTTACTTAGGACGCTTGGCGCCGTACTTGGAGCGACGCTGCTTACGATCTTTGACGCCTTGCGTATCAAGAACACCGCGCAGGATGTGGTAACGCACACCTGGAAGGTCTTTTACACGGCCGCCACGGATCAGAACCACAGAGTGTTCCTGAAGGTTGTGGCTTTCGCCCGGGATGTAGGAAATCACTTCAAAGCCGTTGGTCAGGCGCACTTTGGCAACCTTACGCATCGCGGAGTTTGGTTTCTTTGGTGTCGTTGTATAAACGCGCGTGCAAACGCCACGTTTCTGAGGGCAACCCTCAAGGTGCAGCGACTTGGATTTGTTGACTTTCGGCTGGCGCGGTTTGCGGATCAGCTGCTGAATCGTTGGCATCGTTTGATGTTCCCATCTATTCACTTGGTGGTGCAGGCCAAGCGCGACCTGCGGGGTTAATTTAGGTATGCAAAACGCCGGTCGCGCTGCACGTATCTGGTCGCCATAGGCGCAAAACAAAAAGTCCGCAGTCAATCCCTTACCGGAGGATTGGTGCGGTGGGTCTGCAGAGGAACAAGACGATATGTGTCCGGTTCTTGACCACTTCAGCTTTGATAACGGGACAAATGAGGGAAACCCCCAAGCCCGGATGAGCGGCGTATAGGTGTGTTCTATTGTCGTGTCAACAGGACCCGTGGTCTTGCCGCTTGCATTGCGGGCGGTTTTTTTCGCATAACAAAACCGGATCACGAAAAGGGCCGACAGATGATGCAAGCGATTGGACTGTGCCGGTTTTCATACCCTGCCTTGGGCGGGTTTCAGATCAAACATGACACGACCGGGGACCGGATTGCGTTTTTATACGCCGAGGCCCGTCTGGAAGAGCGGTTCCGGCTGTTTGAACATATCGCCCTGCCGTGCCTGCGCGCCCAGAGCGATGCGAATTGGGAGATGGTCATTGTCATTGGTGACAGTCTGCCCAAGGTGCACGCCGACCGCCTGCATGACCTTGTGAGCGCCATGCCGCAGATCACGATCCAGGTGCACGAGCCGCGCCCGCAGCGCGAGATCATGAAGGAAATCCTGAATGGCGCGCGCAAGTATCCGTCGCAACCCTGTTTGCAGTTTCGCTATGACGATGACGATGCGGTGGCGGTTGATTTCATTGCCCGCCTGCGCGAGGCGGCTGACGATTGCGCGGGGCTGAACGCCCGGCATCATATGGTCGGCTATGACTGGAGCATGGGCTATGCCGCGCAGTTCAGCGAGCAGGGGGTCGTCGCCCAACAGGTGCAATACAAGCAGTATGTGGCCGCGCTTGGGGTGCATATTCGTGGCGGGTCAAAGTTTACCATTATGAATTTCGCCCATACCAAGCTGGATCAATTCATGCCGGTGGTGAATTTTGCCGACAGCCCGATGTGGATTGAATCGCATAACGGATTTAATGATTCGCGCGCCAGCCAGAAACGGCATATTCCCTTTGCGCCGCTAACCGACGCACAGGTTGGCATTTTCAAGGATCGTTTCGCGATCAATGCGGGCCAGATTGTGACAGCTTTCGCAGGCGTTTTGCCGCCACCTGCTCGCGGTATAGGGTGAACATTCCGGTGGCCACGACAATGAACGCGCCCAGCAGCGTGATGTTACGCGGCCAGTCGCCGAACACAAAGTAGCCAAGGATCAGCGCGGCGATCAGGCTGGCATAGCGGAACGGAGCCACAAAGCCGATCTCGCCGATACGCATGGCTGTGACCGAGAATAGATACCCCAAAACGACCATGAACATGGCCCCAATCGTATTCAACCACGCTGATTGATCCAACGTCACCCAATCGGAGGCCGCGGTAAGACCCCCGCCCGACAAGGCAACCGCTGCGGACGCGATCACCGCAACCATCGTGGAGGGCACCGACCGCGACAACCGCCGCGCCGCCAGATCACGCACCGTCACACAAACCACCGCAGCCAGCACATAGGCGCTATATATGTTGAACCCTTCGGTCCCTGGCCGCACGATCAACAACACCCCGCCAAACCCGACGGCAATCGCCAGCACACGGCGCCAGCCTAGCGGTTCGCGGAAAAACACAGCCGCAGCCAAAGCAACCGACAGGGGCATCACCTGCATAATCGCGCTGACGTTTGCGATGGGCATGTGAAACAAGGCAGTCAAAAACAAATACGCGGCCGCGATCTCGGCGGCGGCGCGGATCAGGATCAACAGCCAATCCTTCCGGCTGAAATCAAAGCGCAATTGCCCCATAAAATACGAGATCATCAGCAGAAATAATGTCGTGCCTACGCCGCGCACAAAAAGTGTTTGCGCCAGCGGAATGTCCAACGACAATCCCTTGAGGAAGGTATCGTTCACCGTGAAGGCCACCATAGAGCCGGTCATAAAAGCCGCGCCGCGCAGGTTGTCGGAAATTTGCATCATTTCTCATCGCTAGCAGCGGTTGCGGATAGACGCCAGAGGTCTTGCGTGATTGTCTGGCGACATGACAGAGAACCAGCGATTTCTTGTAGCGACCGGAATGCGCGATGAAGGGCCATTCATCGTGGAATGGGTCTGCTGGTATCGGATGCTGGGCTTCGAGGTTTTGGTTGCGACCAATGACTGCACCGATCATTCGGTGGCTCTTTTGGACGCGTTCCAGAGTGCCGGGTGGCTGACCCATGCGCCGCATAAACCGCGCGAAGGGCAGCCGCCGCAGAAATCCGCGCTGCGCAAGATCATCACCCATCCATTGACAGCCGAGGTGGACTGGACGCTGATCTGTGACGTGGATGAATTTCTGGTGTTGCATCACCACGAGACCATTGCCGGGTTGATCGGCCCTGCGCCGCATGACTTTATGGCGATGGTGTTCAACTGGAAATGCTTTGGGCAGGGTGAATGGGACCGGTATCAGGATGGCATCGTGCACCGCCAGTTTCGCCGCTGCGGGATGGGCCATTTGCCGATGAACCGGCCGTTCAAGACGCTGCTGCGCAATCCAACGGACTGGAACCGGCTGGGGGCGCATTTTCCGCACGGGTTTCGCGGCGATTGGGCTGCACACGATAGCCGTGTGGTGACCCCCAGCGGCACACCCCTGCCCCAGTTCAACGCCCCTGAAAATCACCCGATCCGGTTTCTGGAGAAAGAGCAGATCGACCACGAGACGGCCCAGATGAACCACTACATCATCCGCGCCAAAGAAAGCTACGATCACAAGCGCGACATCCTGACCGCGGCGGGTTTCAAGCTGCGATATACTGACGAATTTTATAACCGCTATAACAGGAACGGGATGCGCGATGTGACGGCGGCGCGGTTTCAGGACCGGTTCGCCGCCATGCACGCCAAGGCGTTGGAGCTACCCGAGGTGCTGCGCCTGCACCATATCTGCTGTGCGGAGTATGTGGTGCGCATGGCCCAAAAGCGCGGCGAGGACCCCGAGGCCGACCCGCGCTACCTGCACCATATGAAGATCGCAAACCGCGCCGCGGCCAACCGCACCCTGTAACGCAAAAGGCCCCCGATTTTCACCGGGGGCCTTTTGATTGCAGCGGCTAAGACTTACGCGTCGCGGCTCTCCGTGTCGGTCTGGAACACGTTGTCGTAGTTGTCAGCCCCAACCATATCGTTGGACGGAACCGGTGCTGCGAGTGCTGCTGCCTTTTCCGCCTCGATGCGGCGAGTTTCAACCACAACGCTGTCACGGCCGGCTGCGATTTTGCGCATCTGGCTTGTGGCACCGCCGGTCCCTGCCGGGATCAAACGACCCACGATGACGTTCTCTTTGAGGCCAACCAGCTTGTCGCGCTTACCTTGCACGGAGGCTTCGGTAAGAACGCGGGTTGTCTCCTGGAACGACGCCGCAGAGATGAACGAGCGTGTCTGCAAGGACGCCTTGGTGATGCCCAACAAGATAGGCTCGCCGGTTGCAGGGCGGTCGCCGCGTGCGATTGCCTTTGCGTTGGCTTCATCAAATTCGGCCTTGTCGACGTTCTCGCCCTTGAGCAGAACCGTGTCACCGCTGTCCTGGATTTCCCATTTCTGGAGCATCTGACGCACAATAACTTCGATGTGCTTGTCGTTGATTTTCACGCCTTGCAGACGGTAAACGTCCTGCACTTCGTCGATCATATAGTCAGCAAGCGCCTCGACACCCATAACCGCAAGAATATCGTGCGGCGCGGGGTTGCCGTCCATGATGTAATCACCTTTCTGGACGAAGTCACCTTCGACGACAGGAATGTGCTTACCTTTTGGCACCATGTATTCGACCTTGATATCCGCATCATCTGTGGATTCAATCGCGATACGACGCTTGTTTTTGTAGTCCTTGCCAAAGCGCACATAGCCATCGATTTCCGCGATGATGGCGTGATCTTTGGGACGACGTGCTTCGAACAATTCGGCCACCCGTGGCAGACCACCGGTGATGTCCTTGGTCTTGGCGCCTTCACGCGGAATACGCGCAATCACGTCGCCGGCTTTGACCTCCTGGCCGTCCTCAACAGACAGAACCGCATCCACGGACATGCCGTAGGATACCGGGTTGCCGTCGTCTTTGAGGACCACTTCGCCGTCTGCGCCGATCACGATGATCTTCGGCGCAAGCTCGTTGCCTTTTGGTGCCGCACGCCAGTCGGACACGATGCGCTGGGTCATACCCGTTGCATCATCTGTGTCTTCACGCAGCGCGATGCCGTTGATCAGATCGACGTATTTCGCAACACCGGCCTTCTCGGCAATGATTGGCAATGTGTATGGATCCCATTCAAACAGCTTGTCGCCCCGCAGGATTTTGACGCCATCTTTCGGGAATACCTTGGAGCCATAACCAACCTTGTGGTTGGCAAGCTCTTCGCCATTCTCGCCGATGATCGACAGGGTCATGTTCCGGCCCATCACGACGTTTTCGCCAACTTCGTTTTCCAACAGAACGGCGTTGTCAAAGCGGACTTCACCTGACTGGGACGCCTCGAGGAACGACTGTTGTCCACCTTGAGCAACACCACCAATGTGGAACGTCCGCATTGTCAGCTGTGTACCAGGTTCACCGATCGACTGTGCGGCGATAATACCCACGGCTTCACCGATGTTGACCCGCGTGCCGCGTGCAAGATCACGGCCGTAGCACATGGCGCAAACGCCGTCTTCAGCTTCACAGGTCAGCGGGCTGCGGATACGCATTTTCGCAACAGCGGCTGCGTCGATCAGGTCAGCAGTGCGCTCGTCGATCAATTCGCCCGCAGAGACGATCACCTCGTCGGTGCCCGGCTTGACGACATCGTCAGCAGAGACCCGACCCAGCACACGCTCGGCCAAGGATGAGACAACCTCGCCATCGTTCACGGCGGCCTCGGCTGTGATCGCACGTTCGGTGCCACAGTCGATTTCGCGCACGATGCAGTCTTGTGCGACGTCAACCAGACGACGTGTCAGATAGCCGGAGTTCGCTGTTTTCAGCGCGGTATCGGACAGACCCTTACGGGCACCGTGTGTCGAGTTGAAGTATTCAAGAACGGTCAGACCTTCCTTGAAGTTCGAGATGATCGGTGTTTCGATGATTTCGCCGTTCGGCTTGGCCATCAGACCGCGCATCCCGCCCAACTGCTTCATCTGTGTGACCGAGCCACGCGCACCGGAGTGTGCCATCATGTAAACCGAGTTTGGTTCACCTTCAGCGCCATCCGCAAGTTTCGGCGTGGTCGAAATAGTGGTCATCATCGCCTCGGTGACTTTGTCGTTGCACTTGGACCATGCATCGACAACTTTGTTATATTTCTCGCCTTGAGTGATCAGGCCGTCCATATATTGTTGTTCAAAGTCCTTGACCTGCTCGCGGGTTTCTTCAACCAGCGGCCATTTGGTGTCAGGCACAACCATGTCGTCCTTACCAAACGAGATGCCCGCTTTGAACGCTTCGCGGAAGCCCATTGTCATGATCTGGTCACAGAAGATGACGGACTCTTTCTGGCCACAATACCGGTAAACGGTGTCAATGATCTGCTGCACTTCTTTCTTGCGCAGCAAACGGTTGACCAGCGCAAAAGGCGCCTTTGTGTTCAGCGGCAACAGCGCGCCCAAACGCAAACGACCCGGTGTGGTCTCGAAGCGGGTCATCACTTCGTTACCTTCACCGTCGATCTGCATCATGCGGGCCTGGATTTTGGCGTGCAGGTGCACTTCACCCGCCGTCAACGCGTGCTCGACCTCTTCGATGTTCGAGAACGCCATGCCCTCGCCTTTCATGCCTTCACGCATGATCGTGGTGTAGTAGAGGCCCAAAATCATATCCTGTGACGGCACGATAATTGGCGCGCCGTTGGCAGGCGACAACACGTTGTTTGTCGACATCATCAAGACGCGGGCTTCTAGCTGTGCTTCCAAAGACAGCGGCACGTGAACCGCCATTTGGTCGCCGTCAAAGTCAGCGTTAAACGCAGAACAGACCAGCGGGTGCAGCTGGATTGCCTTGCCTTCGATCAGGACCGGTTCAAACGCCTGGATGCCAAGACGGTGCAGCGTTGGCGCACGGTTCAGCATGACAGGGTGTTCGCGGATGACTTCATCCAAGATATCCCAAACCTCTGGGCGCTCTTTTTCGACCAGTTTCTTGGCTTGCTTGACGGTAGATGACAGGCCTTTTGCTTCAAGACGCGAGTAGATGAACGGCTTGAACAGCTCGAGAGCCATCTTTTTGGGAAGACCACACTGATGCAGTTTCAGCTCTGGACCGGTCACAATGACCGAGCGACCAGAGAAGTCGACGCGCTTGCCCAAAAGGTTTTGACGGAAGCGGCCCTGCTTGCCCTTGAGCATGTCCGAGAGCGATTTCAACGGACGCTTGTTGGCACCCGTGATGACGCGGCCACGGCGGCCGTTATCAAACAGCGCATCGACAGATTCCTGCAACATCCGCTTTTCGTTACGCACGATGATGTCAGGTGCGCGCAACTCGATCAGACGCTTGAGACGGTTGTTGCGGTTGATCACGCGGCGATACAGGTCGTTAAGGTCGGAGGTCGCGAAACGACCGCCATCCAGTGGGACAAGCGGGCGCAATTCTGGCGGAATCACGGGGATCACGGTCAGAACCATCCACTCCGGGCGGTTGCCGGATTCGATGAAGGACTCAACAATCTTCAAGCGCTTGATGATCTTCTTTGGCTTCAATTCGCCTGTGGCTTCCTTGAGGTCAGCGCGCAAAGTGTCGGCCTCTGCATCGAGGTCGATAAGCGACAGCATCTCGCGGATCGCTTCCGCGCCGATATTGGCTTGGAACGCATCCATGCCGTAGACGTCTTGCGCGTTGTAGAACTCTTCCTCGGTCATCAATTGGCCGTAGGTCAGGTCGGTCAGACCCGGCTCGATCACGACGTAGTTTTCGAAGTAAAGAATACGCTCAAGATCACGCAAAGTCATATCCAGCATCAGGCCGATGCGCGATGGAAGCGACTTGAGGAACCAGATGTGAGCGACAGGTGCCGCCAGCTCGATGTGGCCCATACGCTCGCGGCGCACCTTTTGCAGTGTGACTTCAACGCCGCATTTCTCACAGACAACGCCGCGATATTTCATGCGCTTGTATTTGCCGCACAGGCATTCGTAATCCTTGATCGGGCCAAAGATACGCGCGCAGAACAACCCGTCACGCTCTGGCTTGAACGTGCGGTAGTTGATGGTTTCCGGCTTTTTGATCTCGCCGAAGGACCATGAAAGGATCCGTTCCGGTGAGGCCAAAGAGACCTTGATTTCGTCAAATGTTTTCGCCGGTGTGAGCGGGTTAAACGGATTGTTTGTCAGTTCCTGGTTCATCTTCAATTCCTTGAATTGGGGTGCGTTAAAAGGTGGGGGGAGTAAGGGTTGATGCCCTTACTCCTCTTCCTCCGCATCCAGGAGTTCCATGTTGAGGCCGAGGCCCCGGACTTCTTTCACAAGCACGTTGAACGACTCTGGGACGCCTGCCTCAAAGTTGTCTTCGCCTTTGACGATGCTTTCATAGACCTTGGTGCGGCCTGCAACGTCATCGGATTTGACAGTCAGCATCTCTTGCAGCGTGTAAGCCGCGCCATATGCTTCCAGCGCCCAGACTTCCATTTCCCCGAAACGCTGACCACCGAACTGGGCTTTACCACCCAGCGGCTGTTGCGTGACCAAGGAGTATGGTCCTGTGGACCGTGCGTGGATTTTGTCGTCCACGAGGTGGTGCAGCTTGAGCAGGTATTTGATCCCGACAGTGACCTTGCGGCTGAACTGCTCACCGGTGCGTCCGTCAAACAGGACGGACTGACCAGAGGTATCAAAACCGGCACGCCGCAAGCTGTCGTTCACGTCCGCTTCTTTGGCGCCATCAAAGACAGGTGTTGCGATTGGCACACCGTTTGTGACGTTGCCTGCGCTTTCGACCAATTCAGCCTCGGTCATGTCGGCGATGCCTTCGTCATAGACATCATCGCCATAAACGATGCGCATTGCATCACGCACAGGTGTCAGATCGCCAGAGCGGCGGTATTCACCAAGTGCGTCAGCAATCTGGTTGCCAAGACCGCGCGCGGCCCAACCCATGTGACATTCAAGGATCTGACCGACGTTCATCCGTGACGGCACGCCGAGCGGGTTCAGACAGAAGTCGACCGGTGTGCCATCCGCCAAGAAAGGCATGTCTTCCATTGGCACAACTTTGGAAATAACACCTTTGTTGCCGTGACGACCCGCCATCTTGTCACCGGGCTGAAGCTTGCGCTTCACCGCGACAAAGACTTTGACCATCTTCATCACGCCGGGTGGCAGATCATCGCCGCGACGCACTTTTTCCACTTTGTCTTCAAAACGGGCATCCATCGCACGCTTCTGGATTTCGTATTGCTCGTTCATCGCCTCAACGATCTGTGCGTCAGCTTCGTCTTTCAACGCAAAATGCCACCACAGGCCGCGCGAGACCTCTGACAAGGCCGCTTCGGTGATCTCGGAGTTGGATTTGAAGCCTTTCGGCCCCTTTACCGCGATTTTGCCCAAGATTGTGGTCTTGAGACGCGCATAGATGTTGCGGTCAAGGATGACCAACTCGTCGTCACGGTCACGCGCCAGACGCTCGACTTCTTCACGCTCGATCTGAAGCGCGCGTTCGTCTTTTTCAACGCCGTGGCGGTTGAAAACGCGGACTTCGACGACTGTGCCGAAATCGCCCGGTGGCAGCCGCAAGGATGTGTCGCGCACATCGGATGCTTTTTCACCAAAGATGGCGCGCAGAAGTTTTTCTTCCGGTGTCATCGGGCTTTCGCCTTTTGGTGTGATCTTGCCCACAAGAATGTCTGCCGGGCCCACTTCGGCACCGATATAGACGATCCCTGCTTCGTCGAGATTGCGCAGGGCTTCCTCGCCGACGTTGGGGATATCACGGGTGATTTCCTCTGGCCCAAGCTTGGTGTCACGCGCGGCAACTTCGAATTCATCGATGTGGATCGAGGTGAAAACGTCGTCGCGTGTGATGCGCTCGGAGATCAGGATAGAGTCTTCGTAGTTATAGCCATTCCACGGCATAAACGCGACGACCACGTTTTTGCCCAGCGCCAATTCACCGATATCGGTGGATGGACCGTCGGCAATGACCTCGCCTTTCAGAACCGTATCGCCAACTTTCACCAAGGGGCGCTGGTTGATGCAGGTGTTCTGGTTGGAGCGCTGGAATTTACGCATCCGGTAGATGTCGACGCCCGCATCACCCATTTCAAGGTCATGGGTGGCGCGGATCACGATACGCTGCGCATCAACCTGGTCGATGATACCCTGGCGTTTCGCCATGATCGCGGCACCGGAATCGCGGGCCACAACCTCTTCGATACCGGTGCCCACAAGCGGGGCCTCGGCTTGCAGAAGTGGAACAGCCTGACGCATCATGTTCGAGCCCATCAAGGCCCGGTTCGCGTCATCGTTTTCCAAGAACGGGATCAAGGACGCGGCGACAGAGACAAGCTGCTTTGGCGACACGTCGATCAGGTCGACATTCTCACGTGGGGCAAGCGTGTAATCGCCGTTCTTGCGGGTCGAGACCAGCTCGTTGCCGAACGACCCGTCGTCGTTCATATGCGCGTTGGCCTGCGCCACGGTGTGCCGCATTTCCTCGGTCGCCGACATGTATTGCACGTCGTCGGTGACCTTGCCGTCCACAACCTTGCGGTAAGGTGTTTCGATAAAGCCGTATTTGTTCACGCGGGCAAAGGTCGCCAGCGAGTTGATCAGACCAATGTTCGGGCCTTCGGGTGTTTCAATCGGACACATACGACCGTAGTGGGTCGGGTGCACGTCGCGCACCTCGAAGCCGGCGCGCTCGCGGGTCAAACCACCTGGGCCCAATGCCGAGAGACGACGCTTGTGCGTGACTTCCGACAGCGGGTTGGTTTGGTCCATGAACTGCGACAACTGCGAAGAGCCAAAGAATTCACGCACAGCCGCCGCCGCAGGTTTTGCGTTGATCAGGTCTTGCGGCATCACGGTGTCGATTTCGACGCTGGACATGCGTTCCTTGATCGCGCGCTCCATGCGCAGCAGGCCAACACGGTATTGGTTTTCCATCAGCTCGCCCACAGAACGGACGCGGCGGTTTCCAAGGTGGTCGATATCGTCGATATCGCCGTTGCCATCGCGCAGTTCAACCAGCGCCTTGATGCACGATACGATGTCTTCACGGCGCAGGGTGCGGATCGTGTCATCGGCGTCCAGATCAAGACGCATGTTCATTTTCACGCGCCCGACAGCGGACAGGTCATAGCGTTCGCTATCAAAGAACAGCGTGTCGAACAGGCCAGCGGCCGCATCAACGGTCGGTGGCTCGCCCGGCCGCATCACGCGGTAGATATCCATCAGCGCGGTTTCACGGTTCAGGTTTTTGTCAGCCGCCATTGTGTTGCGCATATAGCCGCCCACATTGACGTTATCGATGTCGAGCACGGGAATTGATGTGATGCCCGCATCAATCAAATCACGCAATGTGCCGCCGATCACTTCGCCGGCCTTGTCCATCTCGAGCGTCAACTCATCACCGGCCTCGACGTAAATCGCGCCGGTTTCCTCGTTGATGATGTCGCGCGCGACGAATTTGCCGACGATGTCGTTGAACGGCACCAGAAGATCGGTGACGCGACCTTCGTCGATCAGCTTCTTGACCGCACGAGGCGTTACTTTTTCGCCCGCTTTGGCGATCACTTCGCCGGTGGCCGCGTCAACAAGATCGGACAACGGGCGTGTGCCGCGCACGCGCTGCGGGAAGAACTTGGTGGTCCAGGCATCGCCCTTTTTGTCGAGATCGAAATCGACGGTGTTGTAATAGGCATTCATGATGCCTTCCTGGTCCAGACCCAGCGCATAAAGCAGTGTGGTCACAGGCAATTTACGGCGACGGTCGATCCGGCAGAACACAAGATCCTTGGCATCAAATTCGAAATCGAGCCACGAGCCGCGATACGGAATGATCCGGCAAGCGAACAAAAGCTTGCCAGAGGAATGGGTTTTGCCCTTGTCATGGTCAAAGAACACGCCCGGAGAGCGGTGCATCTGGGACACGATCACGCGCTCGGTGCCGTTGACAACAAAGGTGCCATTTGGCGTCATCAATGGCATGTCGCCCATAAAGACGTCTTGCTCTTTGATGTCTTTGACAGACTTGTTGCCTGTATCATCATCCACATCAAACACGATCAGGCGCAGCGTGACCTTGAGCGGAGCGCTATACGTCATGTCGCGCTGCATACACTCTTCAACGTCGTATTTCGGCTTTTCCAGCTCGTATTTTACAAACTCCAGAACAGCGGATTCGTTGAAATCCTTGATCGGAAATACCGACTGAAAGACACCTTTGATGCCTTCGCCGTCCAAGGGGATCGGGCTGTCGCCGGACCGCAAGAACAGGTCATAGGAAGATTTCTGAACCTCGATGAGGTTCGGCATTTCAAGAACTTCACGGATTTTTCCGTAGTACTTACGCAGGCGTTTCTGACCGAGGAAGGACTGAGCCATGTGTAATGTCACCTTATATTTGTCTATCCGAATCTGTCGTCGCCCGGGCCGCGACGGCACACTCATTTGACCGGGGATTTCATGTCTATTCGTGGCAACCGTCCCACCGGTGCCTCCCGACATTTGAAACCTACCCAAGACGGATGTCTTACAAAAAACACCCTTCCAAGACAGGTTTAGCCGGGCGCGCAAAAGCGCACCCAGCCGTATTAATTAGGTCGATCAGACCCGAAGCTGAGGTGGCTTAGGCCAGCTCGACCTCTGCGCCAACTGCTTCCAGCTTGGCTTTGACTTCTTCAGCTTCTGCTTTGGAAGCGCCTTCTTTGATTTTGCCGCCGGCTTCAACCAAGTCTTTTGCTTCTTTCAGGCCAAGACCTGTGATTGCGCGGACTTCTTTGATGACGTTGATTTTGGACGCGCCTGCATTCTTGAGAACGACGTCGAATTCTGTCTTCTCTTCAGCAGCTTCTGCCCCAGCAGCCGGACCGGCCATCATGACAGCGCCACCAGCAGCAGGCTCGATGCCATACTCATCCTTGAGGATCGTTTTCAGTTCTTGTGCTTCCAGAAGTGTCAAACCAACAATCTGTTCTGCGAGGTTCTTAAGATCAGCCATTATACTGTCTCCATTCGATATTAATGTGTTCCAACGTCGGCAAAATTAGCCCGGTTGGATAGTCTGGTTGCTTTATGCAGCCTTCTCTTCGATGGTCGAGAGAATGCTCGCGATGTTGGAAGCAGGCGCGCCAATGGCCCCGGCGATGTTCGAGCCCGGAGCACCGATACAACCCACGATGGAAGCAATAAGCTCCTCGCGGCTTGGCATCTGTGCCACGGCTTTCACACCAGCGACGTCCAGTGCCGTATCACCCATTGCACCACCAAGAATAACGAGTTTGTCGTTTTTCTTGGCATATGCATCGACGACCTTCGCAGCTGCGACAGGGTCTTCGGAATAGGCGAGAACGGTCATGCCATCGAGGTATTGGGCGATGCTTGCGCATGGCTTACCCTCAAGGGCGATTTTGGCGAGCTTGTTCTTGGCAACGCGGACGGACCCACCCGCTTGGGACATTTGTCCACGCAGGTCCTGCATTTCGGCAACTGTCATACCCTCGTAATGGCTAACCACAACGACGCCAGAGCTTTCAAAGATTTGGCCAAGATCGCTGACCAACTGTTCTTTTTGTGCTCTATCCACAGTTTCACTCCAAATTTGGGGGTTACCCCCGGCTCAATTTTGCCGGACAGCGAGCCATCCGACATTTCGGGTCCGTTATTACGGGTGAGCCAAGGATGCTGAGGAGAGCCTCGCAAATCTTGTCTAATCCCGTCTCAGGCAGGAATTAATGACCTTTTAAGGGGCCAACCCACCATCTTGGACGAAACAAAACAGCGCGCGACGAATCGCGCGCTGGCTTGTGAAGGTTGATATAGAGTCTCGCGACGCAGATGTGAAGGCCTTGCGGGCGAAATCTGCGCGTGCCCATAAAATCAGGGTGCGGCAAGAAAAAAGGGCCGCCCCGTGGACCGCCCTTTTTGAGACTTGATGACAGGGAAACCCCTGACTTGGCCTTATTTGCCTGTCGCGTTTGCGATATCAACCGAAACGCCCGGGCCCATCGTCGAAGATACCGCGATCTTCTTCATATAGGTGCCTTTTGCACCTGTTGGACGGGCTTTTTGCACCGCATCAACAAAAGCCAGCATATTTTCTTCGATCTGCTTGGACGTGAAAGATACTTTGCCGATGCCGGCATGAACAACGCCCGCTTTTTCAGCTTTGAACTGAACCTGACCGCCTTTTGCCGCTTCAACAGCCGCTTTGACATCCATGGTCACCGTGCCAACACGCGGGTTTGGCATCAGGTTGCGTGGGCCAAGAACCTTACCAAGACGACCGACAACGGCCATCATATCAGGTGTCGCGATGCAACGGTCAAAGTCGATTGTGCCGCCTTGCACGATTTCCATCAGGTCCTCGGCACCGACGATGTCTGCGCCGGCTGCTTTTGCTTCTTCTGCTTTGTCGCCGCGTGCAAACACAGCAACGCGGACAGTTTTACCAGTGCCGTGTGGCAGGTTGACCGTGCCGCGCACCATCTGGTCGGCGTGACGTGGGTCAACACCCAGTTGCAGCGAAATTTCGACAGTCTCGTCGAATTTTGCCTTTGCGTTGTCTTTGACCAAAGCAACCGCTTCGGTGACCTTGACGTTATCTTTGCCTGCGAAAGCTGCGCGAGCAGCCGTTGTGCGCTTACCGAATTTTGCCATTACTTCACCTCGATGCCCATAGAGCGGGCAGAACCCGCGATGATCAACATTGCGCCCTCGATGGACGTCGCGTTGAGGTCCTTCATCTTGGCTTCCGCGATTTCACGCACCTGCTTGGCTGTGATCGACCCTGCAACAACTTTGCCTGGCTCTTTGGAACCGGCTTTCAGCTTTGCGGCTTTCTTGATGTAGTGGGACGCAGGTGGCGTTTTCACTTCCATCGAGAATGATTTGTCGGCGTAATATGTGATCACGGTCGGGCAAGGCGCGCCCGGCTCCATGTCGGCTGTTTTGGCGTTGAACGCTTTGCAGAATTCCATGATGTTGATGCCGCGTTGACCCAATGCAGGGCCTACGGGTGGGGATGGATTGGCTTGGCCTGCTTTGACTTGCAGCTTGAGCGATCCCATTACTTTTTTAGCCATAAGGCGTCTCCTTCATTTCAGCGATGGGCCTGAACCCATCCTACAATGCCCATCAGGGGCGTTTTGCGGTGGTTCGCTGTTCGCCCAAAGACCAACAAGCTCCCACCTCTGACACACGCATCTAACCTTGCTTGGTTACCTGCGTGAATTCCAGCTCAACCGGCGTTGCCCGGCCAAAGATAGAGACCGTCACCTTGAGGCGCGCGTTCTCTTCATCAACTTCTTCAACCATGCCGTCGAAATCTTCAAACGGCCCTTCGTTGACTTTGACTTTCTCGCCGATCTCGAAGTGGATCAGGGTGCGTGGTGCGTCCTGTCCTTCTTCGACGCGACCGAGAATCGCCTGCACTTCGGCATCGCGCATCGGCATAGGACGACCCTGCGGACCCAAGAAACCGGTGACGCGGTTGATCGAGTTTACCAGGTGATACGCCTCGTCCGACAACTCCATCCGCACCAGCACATAGCCCGGCATAAAGCGGCGCTCGGCGGTCACTTTCTTGTTGCGGCGCACCTCGATCACTTCTTCAGTGGGCACCAGCACTTCTTCGATCTGGTCCGTCAGGCCCTGCTCTTGGGCCTTTTGCCGAATGGTCTCTGCGATCTTTTTCTCGAAGTTCGAAAGAACGCTAACCGAATACCAACGTTTCGCCATGTTTTTCGACACCTCAGCCGTCAGCACCCCGAGGGGCGCGAATTCCAATTAAATCAGGCGGTTAACCCGCCTCATCCAGAAAATAAAATACGGCGCGCAACTTGATTCGCCGCACGCCATTTCTGGAAGTCAGGGGCTATTACCGCTCATACCATGTGTTTTCAAGTAGGTATGGGTAAAAACCCGACAGTCGCTTACGAGCCGAAGTAGGTCAGCACGTTTGTTAACCCGAAGCGGATCGCCATATCGACCAACGAAAAGAAGATCGCCGTCAAACTGGCCATGATGAACACCATGATTGTGGTCAGGACCACTTCACGGCGGGTTGGCCAAATGACTTTGGCGACTTCTGCACGGACTTCTTGTGCAAATTTGACGGGATTGGCGATGGCCATTGTTCTCTACCTCTTGCGGACTAGTCGCGACATACGGGTTTGGCGGGGTAATTTCAAGCCCGCAGGATCGTCACACCGGCCAACTTGTCGATCTGTGCAATCTGCCGGTCATAGGTCGCTTGCGCCAACGCGATCTGGTTTTCGCCAAATGGCGCAAAGGCGGGGTTTGCCTGCGAGACGGGGAACAGGTCGCGTGCGGCGCTGACATCGCTGGTTTGGGTCAACACATGATCAACAGCGGCTTGCGACAGTCCGACGTGCACTTTTTCGGGGAATGGCGCGATCCGTATATCCGCGTCAGGGCCGATCATCGCCCCGCTCGCCTTGTAAAACCGCCAGCGGTAGTCCTCGAAACACCACACGAAGATGTGGCCCAGACGCGGGATGTCGTGCAGGCGCCCGATCAGGCCCGCCCAATCGATCAACGCCAGGGGGGTTTGGGCCAGATAGGCATCGAACGGCATCCTTGTCCCACCCATCAGCGCCTGACCGTAGGCCGAGGTCAAAAAGCTGGCCGGATTGCGGATTCCAAGACAGATATCAATGGGATGCGGTGCAACAGCATCAACAAGCGCCGCGATGCGCCTTTGTGCCTGCGGATACAGCGGAGCCAGCATGGTGCCATCTTTGTCGTGCATCACGCCGATAAAGTTCTCGTCGCTCAGAATAAGCCGGTGCCCGTCCTTGATCATGAAGTCGAACTGATCGGCGGGCGTTCGTTTTGGTCTTGGTTTTTTGCGATACACATCCAGCCCGAAAATATCGCCCAAGCCGCGCTCTGGCCGGCGCAGGTTTTCGGGGCCATAATAGCGCACCCCCGCTTTGATCAGCGCCTCTTGCTGCATTACAAACGAGCGTTGCAAATGCGTGGTGGCGGTTTTATGCGCGCCAATATGCAAGGCGACGGATCGGGGGGGCTGTTGGCTCATGGGGCGGGCGGTCCTTTGATAAGGCATCGCATCATGTGGTCTTGGCAGGGGTGCACGGGCTCGAACCGTGGACCTACGGTTTTGGAGACCGTCGCTCTACCAACTGAGCTACACCCCTAAGACCGCCTGTCGATTAGCCCGAACACGATCAGGGATCAAGAGCGATTGCAGCGCAACCTTGTATTCAGGCGCAGAAATGTCGAAACAATGGAGACAACAAAGGCCGCTGATATGACATTTCGCCAACGCATCGAACATTCACGCCTTTTGGCTTGGCTTCTGGCCGGGCTGGCGGGGGCCTATTTGTCGCTGTGCCAACGCACAACGCGCTGGGACTATCACGGGTTGGAACAGCTCAAGGCCGACCTCGCGGACGGACCTGTGTTGCTCTTGATGTGGCACGGGCGGTCACTGATGGGGCCTGTTCACTGGCCCGTCGAGGCAGGGCCACTGTCGAGCCTTTATGATGCCTCGCCGATTGGCCGCGTGTCGGGCGCATTGCAGCGCAGGCGGGGCCTGCAACCAATGGAGATGTCGGATAAAATATCCAACCTTGCAGCATCCCGCGTGATCCTGAAACGGCTGCGCGAAGGGGTCAGCATCGGTATGACCGGCGACGGGCCTTTGGGGCCTGCACAGGCGATCAAAGACGCGCCGCTGGACTGGGCGCGGGTGATGAGGCGGCCCGTCTACGGCTATGCGTTCGCGACCAAGCGGCACCGGATCTTGCCAAGCTGGGACGCCATGATGCTGCCGTTGCCCTTCACACGCGGCGCGGTGGTGTTTGCACGCTATGAGGGGAAGATTATCGGGAAAGTGGATGAAGCAGCGCGCGATGGGTTGAAGAAAATGTTGGATGAGGTGACACGGAATGTGGACGAGCTTGCAAATAGTGGCAGCGCCAAATCCAATTGACCTGATATCGGAGACAGACTGGTGATCAAACGCTTTTCCCGCAGAATGACCGGCACGATACGATCCGACGCAAGCAACCGCGAGCTTGGGTATCTCCTGGCGTTTATTGCCGGAGCCGTGAATGCGGGCGGTTTTCTTGCGGTCCAAAAATACACGTCTCATATGACAGGGATTGTCTCGTCGATGGCAGATTTCATCGCACTTGGTCAGTTTCAATTTGCTCTTGTGGGGTTTGCCAGTCTGGTTTTCTTTGTGGCGGGGGCCGCAATGACAGCCATATTGGTCAACTACGCGCGGCGTCACAAACGGACGAGCGAATACGCGGCGCCGCTGTTGGTGGAATCCGCCTTGCTAATGGCATTTGGTCTGTTGGGTGCGTGGTCATTGCAAACTGATGGGACGGTCATTATTTCGACCGTGCTGTTGCTGTCCTTCATTATGGGGCTTCAAAATGCCGTCATTACAAAGGTCTCTGGCGCGGTCATTCGCACCACCCATGTCACAGGAATTGTGACTGACATCGGGATCGAGCTTGGTAAACTGATTTATAAAAACGTCGATCAGTCGGCAGATATCCCGCGCGTTGTTGCAAATCGCGACCGCTTGAAGATGCTGACAATCTTGCTCGGCTTATTCTTTACCGGTGGCGTGGCCGGTGCCGTTGGGTTTAAAACTGCGGGCTATATTGCGACCGTTCCGCTCGCGCTATTCCTCGTTTTGGCGGCCATTGTGCCGGTCATAGACGATATCGCGGCTGCGTCGCAAAATCGGAAAAAGTAGTTTCACACCAAAAAGGCCGCCCCATCGGAGCGGCCTTCTTTGTGTTTGGTGAG
>TARA_R110002167_G_scaffold253027_3_pt1 | contig 21102 bp, 17 predicted proteins | sample TARA_R110002167 | Tara Oceans TARA_R110002167 (sample SAMEA4398238) | marine metagenome | biome: Polar Biome; feature: [MES] marine water layer (ENVO:01000295) within the mesopelagic zone...; material: water (ENVO:00002006), including particulate matter (ENVO:01000060) such...
TTAAATCTTAATACCCCATTGGTGGTGTATTTACAATAAATTGATTTTGAGCTTGCCCACCGTCTTCTATAGGATTCATTTCGAATCCATACAATGCATTTTGAAATAACTCCTGTTGTTGCACACTACCCCTGTTTATAAAAGCCTGCGGGTTATCTAAAAACTGTTTCTCGTTAAACTGAACACCCTGCTTTCCTTGAGCCGCATTAAACTGATTTATAAAGTCTTTATTGCCTGCTATAGTTTGATCAAATGTTGACTGATTTAAAACACCCTGCCTTCCTGTAACCCCTGACTCTTGTCTGTATCCAGTGCCTATTCCTAAGAAACCTGCGTCTGGATTAGCTTTCATGTAATCAGCTTTACCAGCCCTATTAGCTTGCCTATATGCTTTATTAGACGCCCTTACCTCTGGGCTTTTTGAGTATAAGTTTGCAGCCCCTACTGCCTGTGCCCCAAACGAGGCAAGCTGCTGAAACCCCTGTGTCTGTGCTGCCGCTGCTGCCTGACCTGCATCTGCTGATGCCATCTGCGCGCCTGCAACCTCACCCAGGTCTAGCTGAACACCAACGTCACGAAGCCTAGACTCCTCTGCCGCTGCTGCCTTGTCCAATGCGGTCATCTCCTGACCCATTGCGGTGCGTACACCCTGCTGCCCCTTTTGCTGGGCTAACTGTACCCTTCCGACACCAGCCGCTGCACCACGTTCAGACTCTCTTGAAGCATCAACACCCTGTGCACCTGCAACCAGTAAAGCCTCACGTTCTAGTTCGTAAGGTTTCTTTTGTACGGCTAAGGCATCTAAGTAGTTTACCTCTAATTTTTTTCTTGCAGCTGCCATAACCTCTGCGGCATCAGCATCTATATCCTCCTGAGCACGCCTTTGTTTTGCCGCCTGTAAAAATGATGCGCCCATTCCACCTGCTGATAATGCCAACCCTGCATATGTCGCTATTGCTATTCCTGTCATAATTTTCTTTTTTTAATTACTTCTTGAGGCAACTCCTTATAACTATCTGCGTAAACATCCGCCTCTGCCTCTTCAAATGTTTTTGCGTCTGTCTTATAAACACAACACCACTTCGTGTCTTCGTGTATAAACAAAACCCTTTGCGCACCTTCCTGTGTGTGAATAACATGAGGGGCAGTAATTGTTTCGACTAGTCCTTGGTCATTCAGATAAGAAACCTTACCGCTTAATAAAAAAGACGGATGGTTTTGTTTGTGTATCATAGATATAATAAAACTACCTTTAGGCATAAATAGTTGCCTTGTATACAAACCGTTTGAAAGGTGATGCGTTAAAGGAAACACCTCCTTCATTTCATCACTCTGCTCTGTACCAGCACTGTGTTGCATAGTACCCTCAATAGAGGCTAGTTTACTTTTAAATTCTGCAATCTTATCCCACAGCATTCCTGTCCCCTGTGGAATACTTCTTAACACCTCTAAAGACAACTCTTCTTCTAACATTATTTCAAAGATACAAATTTTAAGGAAATGATTTCATAACTTCTGATTCAACAGCAAACAGTTCCACAGCCTTTGTGTTGTTGTTTGTCAATGTAAAAACATTGTAATGACCAGTAATACCATGAGACTCCGCAGTAGCGTTCTTTATAAAGAAGTAATATATAGGTACTGCAGGCGGTAGGTTACCAATAGGGGTGCCCCCTGAGTTGGTAATGGTGGTATCCACAACAAGGTAGTTGTCACCGTTCTGTATGTCCTCAACCTTGCTTGTCACCTCCCCAATTAATGTTGCGTTCTGTAGCAATGGAGTTTTAGTGTACAATAAATCTCCAACACTTAAAATAGAGCCTGTACTTATAAACGGGTTTATGCTAAAGTTAACCACAACAGCGTTTGGAGAAAGTGTGTTAACCGATACATTACTTCCTATGCCATTAGCAGACCTTAAGGGGTATTGGGTTATGCTTGCAGGCTCTGAGTTTTCAGCCCTAAGATAACCAAAGTATCCACCCTCTTTTAAAATAAAGTCATCTGCATCAATAAAGTTACCAGTCTGCTGGTCACTGTTAGCCGAAACAGTCCATGAGTCATCGGACTCAAGCGCTATGGTTTTAAATATTTTATTCTGCAAAGGCTCATCGTTAAACACTCCAGTCAGTATAGATGCGTAGTCTACACCATAGTAGTTATTCCTTACTTCACTAGTGTTGTGCCTGTAAATATCTCCACCCTTAAATGTATAAAAGTAGTTGTTCATGCCAATCATCCAGTCAGGATAAAAGGTATAGAAAGATGGGAATCCTTTTACCCCATCGTCATATGTTAGCGTATAGTTTTCCATAATTTATTTAAAGGTCTTCACAGTTATTATTTCCTGGGGTGCATGTATTACAACCACATTGTTTTATGGTACCCGTCACCGTATTGCTTACTATGTTTATAACCAAGTAATCAGCAGTAGGAAGCTTACTCCCTACATTACCAGTACTAGAAGCAGTCTTGCAAAACCCATACCATCCATCATCTACGGCAACACCAACAAGCACGTCTCCTACTGTTATATCTGTCAAAGGGCTAGAACCTGATCCGTTACCACTCTGAAAAGAACATGCTGTCGTTATAGCAAAGTTGTTTGTAGGCTGACACCAGTCTGAACAGTTTATAGCTGGAGCGTCTGACGTAAATAATCCCTCCTCAGAACAATCCGCGCATGTTTGTTGAGGAAGCAATACGCAGTTTAGTAACTGCCTTGATATTGTACCGTCAGAATACCATCCGTCTGGTGCGCACGTTGTTAACTCGGAATCTGTAAAGACTTGTGTTGCTGTCGCAAGACTTGGTCCGTTTAAATAATAAGTTCCTGATGTTGCCATACTAATTTTTTATTGTAAAGTTTAAGACAGTTAAAACAAACTTTTTTTCTCCGCCTAGCTTAAGACTAAAGTTAATAAAAGTTAGCTTACCTAACCTAACAATAACGTTAATTTTGTTTGCTTTTTTAGCATTTGCTTTCCAGCTATTTGTATATTTCATAGTTATTTATTTTTAATCGCATCCACAGCATGAGTCTACATTGTTTACGGTTGAGTAACATAAATCTACCAACACAGGCTTTCTATAGTCGTATATTAAATACAGGTAATCACCTGAGTTTCCTGAAGGCATTGTAAAGTTAGAGAAGTATGTTGGATCAGATCCATTAAAACCTAAATCTATTGATGCGTTTAGTAGGTTTTGAATTGAAGCAGGCGTGTTTGCATATAATGTACTGGTTCTTAAGTACCTAAAACTCATTAATTGATTAAAAACAAAGGTGTCTGTAGGGGCAATTTTGTTTGATATAATAAAAACATCTGCGCCATCTGCAGGAATAATACCAGCTCCCTGCGGTCCTGAAACAAACGCATACTGCGAAACAATAGGTGAGGTATTTGAATTAGATAGTTCTATTTGGTCTTGGTGTAACGGAGAAACAAAGTCTCCATCAATCCATCTATACTCGTTATGTATAAACTTACCTGCGTCTATATTATCTGAAACACACACCTGAAATATTTGTATGTTATCTGCCGCTGGACAGTTAACTATAAACTCTACATCCGCATTATTATTGCCGCCTTGAAAGAAAATTTCTACCCTGTCTATTAATACATGACTTTTATTTACAGTAATGGTGTTTGACCCATTATTTAATGGAACAATACTCGACAACGTGTTGTATGTTACTACAACATTAAACTGACCGCCAGAAAAATTACTTAAATTTATATCAATCAACACGTCTCCAACCAGTTGACCAACATCAAAACAAAATAATTTTCCTTCTGAATTTGTTTTATGTATAAAGAATTGGTTTACACCACAGTCGGTACACACCTCTTCCATAGGAAGTAGCCTATCATTTAAAGATAAAACAAACTCATCCATATACGGATCATATCCTCCTAGCTTTTGATTGTTTGGAGACGCTATAAACTTATCCCTAAACCATGAACGCATTCCAGACTGGGAAATAACATTTAACTGCTCATTAGAATAAGCGCTACCCTTTAATTGAATTAAAACACCACGCTTTTGATCCGTAAAATATTTATCAGCGCCATAAACCGCAAAACTTTCTGGATTAAAACTTATACCAAACTCTTCAAGCCTAGCTATCTGAGTACCAAGAACCTCTGGAACAGACGTTATAGCGCCACCAACAGCGGCATCAGACAATAGGTTTTTACCTGCAAGTACGTAAGATATTTTATCCTCCTGCAGTGTTAGTACGTCAGTACTTCTACCAAACAATTTTTGTATTGGTCCAAAAGACTCTTCGGTTCTTTTGAAGTTCAACAAGCCTAAGTTAAACTCGTTCAGCTTGTTTACATTACTCTCATCGTTGTATATACCACTGTATGTAATATCCGCAAAACGATCAGCCTGCCTGTAATCCTCAGATGATGTTGTTGTAACCCTGTTACCTAAAAGTAGTGGTCTACCAATAATTGAGTCTCTAATTTTATAACTCTCTACACCATTTCCAAAAGCAAAGCAGTTAAAGAAGGATGTGTCTATAATAGCAGGCTGCGTTAGAGTCTGTGACTGAACGTTTCCTAAATGTACATTATCTACCGTTGTGGATGTTATTGTAATGTTTGATGGATTATTTGGTGGAGTAGAAGCAGATGTTGTCATCGAACCGCAGTCACCGTTTATGTTTTGTATCGACTCCCCAGGGTTAACAACTAACTGCTCCTGAACCCCCTGTAGGGTATACTCAAAAGCGATGGCTACTGGTTCTATTGTGTTAACGGCAATGTCAAACAAACAACCTTCCTTTACGATATCAAAAACTTGTGCTCCCTCGTACCATACATCTGGCTGCGCATCAGTTGGCTCTGTTTCAAAAACAAGTGTGTTTTCAGCCCTAAAAATTGTCCATGTCATTTCTACAGCAGAATGTCTTTTTCTTCCGCTACCATTACACGAAACCGTACCAGACGCAACAAAACGTATTTCGTTTGTACTTGAATTTTGATACCACCTGTAGTAGTTAATACCTAAGTCAGGTGTAATTTCATAAGAACCATTATCAATATTATTTGTAGTAGTGGGCATGTATTCATTATCAACAGTACCACCGTCACCAATATCTGCCTGACCTGTATTTAAAATTTCCTGTACATTATCCCCATTAAACCAGTCAATAATGTTGTTATAATCTTTAGACGCGGTTAACGAAGCATCAAGCCTGTATATCCTTCTCTCACACTTTCTATTACCATTCCCTGTTCCTCTCCTTGAAAAATCAAAGTTTAAAGCAATTCTGCTTCCTGCAGGTATGTCATAGTTTGTGTATGACCCATCATCGTTTCTATCACCAAATCCTACGTAGGGCAAAATAGGAAATGAACCACCTCTTTCTACAGTCCTGTTTTGCTTACCTGGCGCAATAACTGGTTTCTCACCTAGCGCAGTGGAAAAGTTTTGTGCTTTCATTTTCATGTATGTTCCTGCAGGTAATTTAACATCAACTGGAGGATCTCCTACCGTAGGAGGGGTTTCTAAAAAGTCAGCTTCCTTGGCATCCTTTTCTAAAACGGTTGCATATGCGCACTTAAGCAAAGTACCACTTGTGTCTGCCTTTACAATATACCTGTCTCCTGTTTCAACCTTTCTTTGATTCTCCCCCTCTAGCAAAAAATAAGTGTCATTAGTTAGTGGGTCTGCAAAAAATATGTTTGTATAAATAGTCTCATACGTTTCAGCGCTTGGCTTAATAGCAAACTTATATTTGGTTGCCCAAAACGGAGGTTTTTGTGTAGTCGGTATGCTTACCTGAATGTAATTTTTTTTATCAGAGTCCCCACAAGGTATGTGTTCACTGTTGCTAGGACTAACTAAAGCTGTTGTGGATCTGTTGAACTCATCCATGTAAATAATGGCTGTCTCGTAATCCCTGTTACTGTGAAGGCTTTTTGTGTCACTTATTTGTTGAAAGGTAACCTCTGCTATATTCCAATTAAAGTATTCGTAAGCACTTTGTGTTGGCGCTGCCACATCATCCACCCTTCTAACAGCAACAATCTCTAGCCCTATTTTATTAGAACCTGGAGATGTTATAATCCTTATAGACTGATTCGCTGCAGATATTCCACTTTCATACTTTGTCCATGTGGTTGGTTCGTTTGAGTCTAAGGTTGTTGGTATGTTACAGTTAACTAAATCTGTAAATGTGGCTCCCTCACAAGACGTTTCTACCAAAGGGTCAGAGTCATAAACTGGCTTTATGTTACCACCAGAACCACCGATCCCTATTTTTTCTTGAAAGTCTACACTTGTAGCAAGATCATATACGCTGTTAAAATCTTGGTTTAGTGTATACCCAAATACAGCCTCGGTTTCCTGCGTCTGCTCTGTGGGTGTGTTTCCTGCAAATGAGCTGTGAGAAAAGGAGGCGTCAATAGATATAAGAGAACCTGACTTTAGCTCAATATCCGTAAGGTCAAACACAAGCTGTGCATCTGTAACGGTTACTGATGAACCAAAGTTATAGCTAACATCATCTTTAGAGTCTTCCAATTCTTTAAATCCTATTAGTTCAGTTATAAGTTTAGTCTCAAACTCAAACCTTACAGCTGAATTGTTACTGTCTAAAAGGTTATAGTTTTCAATGTAGTTACCATACATTAGCCTGTTGCCCATAAGTGTCTGAGCTTGTGCTAATAAAGGGACGTTGTCATAAAGCCTAAGTAGTTCAGCTTCTGGCAGTATAGTAAATATTTTACTGTTTCTAAAGTTGTATGTATAGTCTGTGTTGTTTGATAAACCTAAATTAGCTTTGTTTAACTTTTCTATAACCTTGACAACAGTACCATCACTGTCTTTAAACAAAAGCTCTATAGATGTAACCAAAGGACCTCCAGAGTTGTATGTAATAATAGCCGTATTAAACCTATTTACAGCACCATCATTTAAGTAAGCCTCTGTACTAAAAATAAATGGTTTTTGGCTAAATGCCGCATCTGAAAACTGTGAGGTTGCAGAGTATTCGTCATCCTGGTATTCATACCTGTAAGCGAAACATATAAAACGTTCTTCTAAATAGTTTTCATCACCTCCAGAGGTTGTGGTTAACTCAATACTAGGCGCACTATATGGTGGTTTTTTTATAACCAGCAACGACTCTTCCAATAAAACAGCGTTGCCGCCCCCATCTACTAAAGGTGTCCCCGATGGGTTTGAATATTTTCTACTTACATTTATAAACCTAGGCGGGTTGTAGTTGTCTGTAAAAAACAACAAGCTATCAACAAGGTTTATGCCCGTTATTAGGTATTTATCATTAAAATTTAAAACAGTTTTGTCAGACAATACACTACTGTTTGCGACACTTATTACATGGTATACCAGTATGCTAGTTGTAATATTAAACGAGACAATTAAATCTATTTTTCCTGTTGGGCTTGTAGACCCAAAGTTTGAGTCGTGTATAAACCAGTATATTGTTTCGTTTGCGCCATCTTCAAAGGCACCAATACATCTAGCACTATCACTTAATGGCTGACCCAGGTAAGACAAAGATGTTAGTTTTGTGTTTCCCTTAGAGTTTTCAACAGCACCTATCTCAGAAGACTCAGAAGAGCCTAGCCTTACGTTTACTGCATCAATATATTGTCCGTTTGGAACGAGTCTCTCGTCAACGGATTTATTCATTTTACCCTGTATAAAATTTCTTTGAAATGTAGCCATATTACTTTATCCACTTATCTCTTCCCCTTAGACTCATCAACAATCTTCCTGGGTGTATATTGCTTAACCTTATTTTTGCGTTCCTTAGGAGGGCTGTCTTGGCTTTTCTAGACCTGTTGACCACATACTCCTGAACCCCTAGCTTAGAGTTTAATATTTGATAACTAATGTACGCGTATACATAGTCCTCAAATAATTTGTTTACCGTAACATCCGAATCAATACCATTCTCCATACCGTCTGAAACATACTCCAAGATACAGCTATTGTTTGCCATGGTAGAATCAAAGTTTATTACACCTGCTTTTTTGTCTATCCTAAATGTTGGGTTGGCGTTTGCTGTTTCAGTGTTTAAGCCATACCTAGCACCTACCGCAAAATTAAAGTACCAAAGACCTTCAAACTCATACCCAAGCAAACCATTGTAGGGGCTTAGGGTGTTTAGATATATACTCGGCTGTTGTGCTGTTATCCTGTCAAAGTCTAACGGGGAAAACTCAGGCTTTAATATACCGCCATTTTGATCAAAAAGTATGTTGCAGTTATTGTCCTGCAGGTAAGCCTGTGCGGAGTTTACCTGTATATTTTCTACCATTGGTCTTATAACACCATTTTGGTAGTAAGATATCCTAACCCAATTCACATAGTCGGAAGGAAGAATAAACCTAAGGTCTTCACATACAGTTAGCTGCAATACTTTTATTTCCTTAAAAGCGTCATAGTTTAACTCCTGGATTGCCCTCTTAGCATGGAACAGTATCTTGTACCTCTCCTCATTATTTACTAACGAATGATTTCCTGAGTACATCAACTGGTAGTTTACAACTATATCTTTTAACGATACGTACTGGTATGAACCCCAGTTTTCATTTTCAGGTGCATTACCTCCATTTTCGTAGTATTCGTATTGGCTAATGTATGACATATCTATTTCTCGCTATTAGTTTCAGCAGCCTCTTTAGCTCCTGCGTATTGAACAACCGATGCCTCTCTTATAGAAACCCCTGCGTACTGCAAAATTTTCATCGTTAAGTCTGTAGCATCATCTGGGAACAATTCAAAGTCCTGGTAGTCTGGCTGTGTTTGGTCAAAAACAGGCTCACTATTTGTACCCAAATCTATGTAGGTCCATTTAGGCGCTTTAGGGTACCTTATGTACTGACTAACTACATCGGGTACAGGCGCAGTAAGTGCAGGGTATACTGTAGCAATATTACCCTCTGTGGTGTACGCAGGGAACATTGTAGAAGGGGCGGTTAAAGGAGAGCTGTTAAGTAATAAAATTTTACTTTGCTCAACCCTTTCCAACTCTGTGCCGCCTATAAATATTTTGTTTATTTGATAATAGTCAGACCCTGTAGTTAAAAGAGATGGTAAAAAATACTTGTTTGCTAAAAGAATTGTTGGTGCTGGTGTTAGGTTTGATGTTACTGAGAAAAAATCAATTACTTCAACATACCCTTTTTTTAGGTCAGCATATCCTGTACCTGATGTCCTTTGGTTTTCTTTATTTACCTGATAGTTATAAGCATAGAAGTAGTCCTCAAACAAATCCATCTGAGCCTGTTGTGCGTATAAATTAAAATCCTGTGGAGAGATATATCCGTAATTGTTTTTATTTAATACGGCTAAAACTGTGTTCCGAATATCGTTTATCATCCTAACTATTATTTACACAAATATAGTTAAAAAAAAAAGAGGTCATAAATTTGACCCCTCCTTTTGATATTACTAAACCTAACTATAAATCCAACAGGTTTTCTAAGTGCTTTAAAGCGTCTACACCATCATCAGACTGAAAAAATGATGAGATAATATATATAGGGTCTTCGCCATATGGTATGGTACAAAGCCTTGTTTTGTTTGTCTTAGTATTAAACCAGACTTCTTTTTGTTTGTTTCTAAACTTAATAAGACCTTCCTCAAAAAATTTATGTACGGTTGCATGAAGCTTTAATACAGGGTCATTTATGATAGCCATAAACTCGTGCGGGTCTCTCCTAGCATAAACCAATATATCCCTCTTCATTTCGTCTGTACTAATCTTAGAAGGGTCTTTAGAAAATAAAACCCTAGTTAGAGTTTCAAGCTGAACTATAGATAAAGAACGCGCCTCGATCATCGCATCAACCTCTATATTAATATTTTCAACAATTTCTTTTGCCTCCTTAGAGTTGTCAAGCTCTTTAAACTTTGATCCATTGTGTGGGTGTAAAGATAAAAACCTCTGTAGTATTTGGTTTGATTTAGGAACCCTTAGGAAACCATCTTCAAAAATAATTGGCTCTAGTATTGCGTTACCATCCTGCTCATCCTCAAAAGGTGATTTCTGGTTTCTAGCATAACGTAAAGCTCTTTGAACCCCTTCCTCTTCGTCTAACCAAAGTAATGGGAATCTTCTAGTGTGTCTTGTTGCAAGCATGAAAGATAAAGGCGCTGCATTCCTTGTTAACTTGTAGACCTTGTCTACTAATTGGACATTTTTTTTCATTAGATATAATTTGAATTTAATTTATAAAAAAGAGGTGGCATCCCTTCTAGGGTTTCTGCCACCTCTATATTTAAGCTACTTAATCTTGGAAGATAAAGAAGTTGTTTGCACCTAGGGTACATACAGCTCTTTCACTCAAGAAGTTTACTTCCATCGCATCTAAGTCAGATGTTTTTGCACCACCAGCAGAACCAGTAATCCAAGTTTTGTAACGTCTGTCCTCAGTTTCTGAAGCTCTGTAACGAACGTGCAAGAAAGGACGTTTAGCATTTTTACCCATGATTTGGTCATACACTGTAGTTGAACCTGCAGGTACTAATAAACCATTGATGCTTCCTGTTCCGTCTACACCTCCACGCATTGTTGGGTCGTTTAGGTATTTCCAGTCTGTCTTGTAGAAGTCATAACCTCTACGGAATCCTGTAAATCCTAAGTTAAGTGCCATCTCCTTGTCATTGTCAAAAAGACCGTAAGAAGTACCACCACCACCGTAAGAATTTTGAGCAGCTAACATATCGTCAATGTCAAAACCAAAGTCTCTGTTTAAGAAAATTACATTTTCCTCAATAGCACCTTGCTTATCTAGACGAGATATGATGTTGTCAAAATCTCCTAAAGCGTTAGGGTTTCCACCTGACCATACATTACCTCTGTTTTGTACTACGTAGAATACACCCTCAGAACCTTTGTTTCCAACCTGGTCTGAAGTAGTTTGAGTTAATGCTCCTGAAGCTGCTTCAGCAGGAACTGCTTCAATCATTGCAGTTTCAAGGTAGTCATCGTAACGTAAACGAGTTTCATGCTCAGACTTCAAGTACCATAGGTAACCTGAAGCTCCATTCTCTGTAGTCACCTCAATCCATCCGATCTGTGCCATATCAGAACCTGATACTGCATACTTATCTTTAATGATAATTGGTGAATTCTCGAAGATGAAATCATCAGCCTCTAAAGAACCTTGCATTCCGTTTGTTCCTTTTCTAAACTCAGAACCATAAATAAAGATGCTTGCGTCAGCGTTCCCTACTCCTGTACCACCTGTGTAACCTGCTGCAGCATACATTGCAATAGTTACCTGGTTGTTTGCAAGATTAACAAGCGTAACGATACCTTTAAACTCTCCTGAACCATCGTTGTTTACAACAACAACTGTTTGACCTACTCTAATTGCTACCTGAACAACTGCTCCTGAACCAGGCTGTGCTGTTGACCCTGCAGGGTTAAGTATATCGTTTATTTGAAATACTGGCTCTGCCGCCCCTGCTGAAGCTAATACTCCACAGTTCGTGTACTTCGTGTGTAATCTTCCCTGCTCTGCCCATTTGATAAGGTCTGAGTTAGAAGGCATTTCTGCCCCTACCATTCTAATGAATGAAGAGATTGTTCGGTTACCATAACGCTCGAATTCTTTTTCGTATGTGTCTGGTAAGTACTGATTCAAAAAGTTGAAGTCAGTAATATAATTTGATGCCAACGGGGTTTGATGCGAACTAGGTTGCAAATCAAAACCTGGGGCTGCTTGGACTGATCCTGCCATAATTTTACTATTTTTTTAAATTAATTATTTCCTTTTAATACTTCTAATTTTAAGACCCTTACCACTTTCGTTGTTTAGAGACTTAAACTGTGTTCCTCCCTTGCTTGTAACTTCAGGCATCTTACGCTCAGACATGTTTATATTTTTTGTCTTACGCATTACGTCCTCTGTTGCATTAGCCTTGCCTTGCTCATAAAAGAACTTGGCAAATTTTTCAGGATTCTGCGCAACCGCTACACTCCTATGAAAACCTTTAGAGTTTTTTAAAAGCCCATCATCATCTAAGTATTTAGTTGCCCAACTACCAGGATTTAATGCACTCTTTTTTAACTCATCTATACTAGACGGAGAAAATGTTATTGTGTCTTCACCAACATCGAATTCAAAACCTTTAAACTCTGGTGTAAATACCTCTAACGTCTTAGAGTCGTAAAACTCTTTTTTTCTCGCAGCCTCTTCTTCATAAGATTTTGCGTCTGCTATGTACTGCTTATAGCCTTCCATTTCTGTGTCGGATACATTTGAAGCTGACGTTCCACTTGACTCAAGCGGTTGTTTATACTTCTCCTGCATTTCCTTAAAGTAATTTTTAGCCTTAGCAATAGCTTTTTTCTTCTTTAACTTAATTTTCTTTATGTCTGACTCATCGTCTAGGTCTTCGTCAAAAGAATAGTCCTCCATAATGGTTTCAATATCCTCCTCGTCAAGACCAGTTTCAGTGGCGACTAAATAATCTTTAAGTAAAGAATCAGGGTTTACCTCATCAAAATCTTTTTGTAGCTCTACATAGTCTTTGATGCCTCTCCCTGTATCTTTTTTGTATTTAAAGTAAGCGGCAACATCTTCAGGTAGTTCCTCCTGTGTTTCTCGCTCACTCATTAACTCGTCAAACGAGCTAATTTCTTTGTTATACCTTTTTCCAATATATGAAAGAACGTCTTCCTCTTTTAATTCAGCAGGAGACTCAACAACCTCTGGGGTCTCAATCTCTTCTGTAACCTGTTCTAGGTTCTCTTCATGCTTCTGTAAAAGTTCTGATTCTACTTGTTGAACAGACTTTTCCTCTACGGCAGTTACTTCTTTTACTTTGAATTCCATATGATTTAATTTAATTGATACAAATATAAGAAAAAAATAATACTGTTTTTAGACATCAACTTGGGTTAAACTCAGCTAAATCAAAGCCATCAAGACTGTCTTCATTAGACTCAAAGCTTACGGGTGGTAAATTATTTTTTCTTTGCTGTATTAGTTTTGATTGCTCAGTATTAGCTTGAGATATTCTTTTAGATTTTGCGCCCTCTCTTTGGTCTTCTCTTTGTGACAAAGCCTGCTCTGTCATATCCCTTAACCGTAAGTTATAGTTAAACTCTTCAGCCATTAACTTACTTTTTAATACAGCCTCATTGTTTTGCTTCTCAATCTCAAAGGCTATTTCTGCCTGTTTTAGCTGCATCTTACCTTGTATGTCTGCCTGTTGCTGCTGCATAATAAGCTGCGAACTTATCTCTTGAGACTTCAACGCCTGCTGAGCCTGCATTGCCTGCTGCTTCATTGCCTGTTGTTGTTGCTGGTCTTGTAGAGCCTTGCGTTTTACCTTAAGTAATTGATTGGCAAGCTTGATGTTTTTAATCTCCCTAATATCAATAGCATCCTCTAGGTTTATGTCACCCTTAGACAAAGCCATTTGTATGTTAGCCTCAAGCTGCGCCTTCTGTTCTTCATCTGGTGCTATCTCGATAAATATACCAAAGTCATAAATATACAGGTCTTTTATTTCCTCTAGTATGCTTACGTTGTACTTCCCAATGGAATTAACAAAGTCGTCTTTAAAATCAGCGTATTGTAAAATGTCTGCTACCCTATATGTGATAGCCTCAGATAGGCTTCTATAGATATACAAAGAAGCGTCAAGTATGTGCCTTGTCGCTACGTTAGAGTTTAATGCCGCCAACTTTTGTAGCCCAACTAAAGAGTTAGGGTCAGGGGACGATGCATCTCTAGCTTCGTTTAATCCAGTCACCTGCCTTATCATTCCAAGGTAGTGGTTGTAGTTTGCGATAAGCATCTGTGTCTTACTAGCACCTGAGCTTGACTGCAACTCCTTAATGGGAACCTTCCCTTGATTATACTCTCCGTCCTGGGTATAACTCCTACCAATAACAGAACCCGTCTGGAAGTATAGCCTCAAGGCATCTTCAGGGTTGTATGCGTTACCAGTCCCCAGGTCTACCTCGTTTAATCCGTCAGCATCAATGTATACACCGTCTGGAACTACCCTAGATATTACCTGTTGTAGTTTTAAGTGTGTGATCTGTATTAAATCAGCGAATGGTATCATACGCCTTGTTAGAGACTCAATAGAACCCTTGTACATCCTAGGCGCAACCGCAACATAGTTTGGCAACGCGTGTTGCTGTGCTGACTTAGGTCTTACCATATTTTCGGCAAGCTCCCACTTTAAAATAATGTTTGTACCCATAACCATGATACCCTCGTACCAAACGTCTATGGTTTTTTCCATCTTCTCAAACCTTCCCTCTTCCATCATTTCTACTGGAGGATTAAACTGGTCGTCTTTTTCAATTACCTTTGTTCCACCGTTCTCCAGTATCTTCTTTTTATAAACCACTTTTTTAGTGGTCTTGTAATTAAAATACATCAGGGTAACGGTGTCCCTGTAAAAAATATCATTTTCGTGAAACTGAGCTTCGTTGTAGTAGTCATACCAACTTTGTGAGTACTTAGATATTTCCTCTAAATCCTCTTTAGTGAGTGACTGATCAATTTTCATTAACTCAGTTATTGGAAGTGTTTTAATCTCACCCCAATAGAAACAGTCTTTAAAGTGTGGGTCTTCTGTGTAGCTATAAACAATGTTTGCAGGGTCTACATATTTAATTTCAACACCAGCCCCTGGTAGGAACTCATGCTTTGCACATCCTATACCCAAAACTGTTAGGTCGTAGTCTATCCTTTTTCTTGTGTCGTTATAATGATTCTCAGCAAACACAGTGTTAATAGCCTCTTCTTCAGCTATTTCTATAGCGGGCTTATACTTAAGCTGCATGTAAAGGTTTAACTCCTCGTCTGTCTGTGGGAGGTCATCTGGGTTCATAATAAACGGGTCTGCGCCTGTCTCTTTCTGAACAATTTGTAGTATATCTTTTGCTGCCGCTTGACCCTGTATCATGTCCTGATACTTGCTTCTTTGCGCCTGAGACATTGCGTCCTCAGCATAAGCCTTAACATCAAACAGCCTGTCGTTCATTCCGTTAACCACAACGTCAACAAACTTAGGAATAATTGGGACTGGTGTCCAGTCTAAGTTTAAATAGCTTAAGTCTCCATCAACGGCAAGTTCGTTTTTGTACTTACCTACGGACTGTTCCCCTCTTGCGTAAAGACGGAGTCTGTAAAAATCTCTTGATTGATTGTAAAACCTAGATCCACTTGTGTCTTTCTTAAACCACTCATATTGAATAGCTTGACCTATCTGTAATCCAAATTCATCTGTAGCCTTTTCTGCATCAGAAACAAACTGACTTGGAAAACCAGCAGATGAGATATTTATTTTTACGTCTTTCATTTATTTAATTATTTCACTACGATTTCCCTTATTGCTATATCTAGCAAAGTTAACAATAATATTTGATTGTTTTTTAACAGGCTGATAAAGGTGTTTTTGGCAAGCCATTATAGCTAACCCTGAGCTAATAGACGCGTCAAACTTGGTCCTGTTGCTAATATCAAACTTCGCCCAGTCTTCTAAAGTTCTACTGAAAGGCATGTAACCCATTTCATCTGGACCTATTAAGCCTATGTAACTCTCAATGTCAGACTCAATAGCAGCCGCGTGAGCTTGCTTTACAGCCTCACTTGAGTTAGGTATACCCCCAAGCTCTTTCTCTGTCTTAGACAGCTTGTTTTTAAGTTTATCAGGTCTGTTAATGCTATACCCCCTGTACCCCCTATTTTTAAAGTGATACAAAAGCCTTGGCTTGTTGTTCTCTACTAAGATAGGCATTCCATAAAACACACATGCCATTAGCACCTCCTCAAAAAATATCTCTGCCGTTTGTGGTCTGGCTACATACTCCAAAAAAAACTGATTGCTTGGACCGTCATCCATATGAAACTTAGTCCTGCCATGTAGCGCCCCATTTGAAGCACCACCCCCTACAGTACCTGATATGTCATAGCTATCACATCCAAATGCACCCATGTGCTCGTTGGCAGGGAACCACTGCCCAGTATGGTTCTTGCGCTTCCTATTCTGTAAATCTTTTTTAGGTATCCAGCCCAGAAAAAACCTACCCCTGTTGTTCGGTGTCCAAACAACCTCTGTGTCTTTTATTCCGTTCTTCCAAGAAAATGAACCCCTTGTTACATGGTGCTCCTGAATCAAAGAGTCGTTGTAGTCTATCTGCTGGTATATCTTTGTAAGGTTAAACAATGACTGCTTACTCTCATCCCTAAATGCATGTGACTCTGTTCTAGGGAACTGCCTATAAAATTCATTCAACGCGTCTGGATCATTCTTCAAACTATCAACCTCATTGTTCCAGTACTCAACAACATCGTCCATGGGCATTCCGTAGTCGTCTATGTAACCCTCAAAGTTCCACTCCATAGGTATAAACAACGAGTAAAGACCTGACTTTGTTTGACCGTTTGCACTCCTGTCTTTAGGGTCAGAGTCGTAATATAATTTTTTAAACTCCTCACCACCCTTACTAAGCGCATTAGAGGTAGAACCCATCATACACTTTCCGATAATCCTCCTACCAAGACGGAGACAGGTTTTAGTTACGCGGTAGTTATTTTGTATGTTATTAGGCTTAAGCCACTTACCGCTTTCATCGTGCGCAAGTAGTAGTAGTTTTTCTCCATCATAGGAGTTGTCATCTGTGTTCTTCCAGTCAATCGTGGTGTCAAGACCCTCCATCTCATTATCGTCTATTAGATACATGTTTTTCTTTGTAATCTTAGACGCGGGTATCCTAAACGCTAACTCCGTTTTTGGTTTATCCATACCATCCTGAACAGGCTTAAAAAAGAAGGGATAGTTTTTTACAATAGGAACAACCTTGTCCGTAAACATTTTTTTAGCATCAGAACCTGACTTTGATAGTATTCCTATACGGGAGTTTTTAGATATTGTGCCTATGTTTGCGCATTCTTCGGAAGCCATAAACGAAAAGCCTGAACGCCTAATCTTTAGGTATATCATTCCAAACGACCTAGGGTCCGCCTTGCAAGCCTCCCAGAATATATAAAACACCCTGTTAGCCTCCCTAAAGTCTGGGTATCCAACATCTATCTTTGTCCACTGCAGATACATGTACTGAGATCCAGTTATATACGTTGGCTTACTGTTGTTTACAAACCAATAGCCCTGTTCCCTTTTATCAAACTCATCCTCGATATAGTCAACCCACTGAGCCTTAAAGGTGTTAGGCATTTCATTCCACTGGAATATAGACTGCACCTTAGACAACTGACGGGGTATGTCCCTCCTGTGCCACTTGTTTTCTTTTTTATCAAGGCTGTCTGGCTTTTTAGGTAGGGCTATACGGAGACCGTTTATATCATAAACATCCCCGACCTCACCAGTCTTAGATATGATGACAACATCATACTTCTCGTCATAGCCATAAAGCCACGACTTGTTCCTGTTCTTTTTTTTGACTATCCCTTTCGGGATGTAGTCTTCCAGAACCGTATATAAACTATGAAGACCTTCGTTCTGCAAATCCTTGTTTTGTATCTAGTTTACTTGGTCCTCGCTCTTCGATTTCCATTAAATTTTTTTCATTCTCTATCCTAGTCAATATATCAAACGCATCGAATATTGCTAATTTTTTTGTGGCTGCAGCATTCTTTAGCCTATCTGCCGCAAGCTCATCTTCGTCCTCACCGTACTTTATAATGTCTTCCTTAGCCACCTTTATTAGTTGCTCTACGGCTTTCATTCCTGCCTGAATAATATTCTTCTTTAAAGTTTTTGGGTCTAGTGCCATTTGGATTGTATTTGATTCTTGGTCGTTTTTTTCTTTTGGGCTTGTCACTCATAATTTAATTGTTATTTGATGGTCAAACATTCTATACAGCTTTTCCCCGTCCACCTCAAACTCATACTCACTCTCAGGCTTAAACGTAACCCTGTCTCCTGTGTCTATTCCTTGAGATCGGAGGTAGTCGTTGCTGTACCTAACCTCACCCACCAGAGGCTCCTCGGTCAATGCCTTGTATATGTAGTAGTCTTCTGTAGGCACTGGCTTTATGAAACAATACCTGTCGTAGGAGTTCCACCTGTCACCATTGTGGTACATATAAAACTGGTCTGGCTCTACAAAAAATAGGTTATCCATGAAGTGACTCCTTCCACTTTTTCGCCTTCCCTGCATGTCGTTGTAAAACTTAAATACGTTGTGGTGCACCAGAAGTTTGTCGCCTGGCTTTATAGGTCCGTTATATGCTATGGGTGTAGACACAACCTCAGCTATCCTGTTGGATGCCATATGATTCTCTTCAGAGGTGCTGGTTATAAAATCAACGTCACCTATTTTTTTAGTGTTGTTGTACCGCCTGTCGTCTAAGGGTTTAGCAATAAATAAGTATGGTGATCTCATCAGAAGTTTATGTTATACTCGACAGACACAGGCATATTAACAAACTGCTTCCACAGCATAACCTCTTTTTTATATGCAGACTCAATCCATATCTTAAAGGAGTCTTCATTGTGGTCATACCTGATAAGGTGTATTACGTAGGTTCCCTTTAAAACTTCTTGCCCGACAACGTAGTGCATAGCCCCCCCTTTATAATCAGGACCTACCGCTATCTTCCGAATATCATTCATTTAATTAAATTTAATTTATAACAAATATAAGCAAAAAAAAATACCCCTGAATTAACAGAGGTACTTTGTAATATTAGATTGTTATTTATGGGTAAAGAATTACGCTTGTCATAGCCCCGTTTATACCAAGTAATTGGTCATCTGCTTCAACTCCTGCTGGGGTGTATGTTCTAAAAAGAAACTCTTTATAGTTAACTCCATTTATTGATCCAAGAGTAAAAGTATAAACCCTAGCCACGTTGTCTCCAAACATTATAGACAATTTAGTTGCGTCTGTTGGAACTGTACTTTGTGTCCAATTTACTGCAAGCCTGTAAGTCCCTACTGCGTTTCTAGAAAATGTTATATCCCTAAATGCGGTAGGTGTAGTTACTCGGTCTCCTACAAATAATGTGGATGTCTGTGTTTTTGCAATTACGGGAGCAGAAGTACTGCTCTGACTTATCTGACCCACCCATTCTAAAGGTTCAGTTGTCGCTGGAATATCAGATAATAATGCTACAGTTCCAGAATTATCAGGGAACTGAAAACTTCTTGATGTTGTTATCTGACTAACATCTAGGCTAGCACTTAATGTACCTCCGTTAAAAACATTTATTGCTGTTTGTCCTTTAAAATCAAACGTATCTGAAACAGAGAAATCTAGCCCATCAGAACTTTCTAATGATACCGCTGTATCTCCTATTATTTTAATCTTACTACTTAAATCTGTGCTAATTTTATTTTGTAAATCTGAAGTTAAAAAAATATCTCCAGTTACATTTAAGTTATCTTGAAGAAAAACTTCATCCGTAACAGTAAGCTCACCATTAATAGTTCCACTAGTACCACTTGTAAAACCTCCATCTAAGTTAGCCAATGCACTCGAATCAAATCCAGTGCAGCTCAATGCTGTTGTAATTACTTCTTGAAAGTTTGAATCTCCAAGAACCTCAAAGTTTCCTGTTACTGCGGCATTACCTCCTACAGCTAAACTCCCTGCGCTTAAAGCTCCTGTTACTCCAGCGCCATTGTCTACCGTAAGATTTCCCTGAACTAAAGCCCCTGCTTGTATGTCAAGTGATTGAGCTATTATCTCACCACCAACCTCTAGTGCTGCAACTGGAGCAAGTACGTTTATACCTACCGCTGTTCCAGTGTCTGTTATAATGCTGTTAGTTAATGCATCTGAAAGTCCTGCTCCACTCCATTTTGCAACCTGATTGCCTGTACCTTGTCCTGTAAGAGATGTTGCGTTATCTATCTTTTGCCAAAAAGATCCACCACCACCTGATGGGACTATGTATATAGCCCAGTCACCTACTGCCCAAGCTGTAATTCCGCTTAAGTCTGTAGTCCCTGCTATTTTTACTATCCAAAAATCTCCGTTATTAGGAGTTGCCGTAGAAAGATCAGGTGTGTCAGTAGATGCGTCCCAGGTGTCTTGAAACTGCAATCCTGAGACTACATCTCCAAGAAGGTCTTGAACGAATGCCGTAGTGGCAAGTAAGTTGTTGTCTGTTGTGCTTGGCTGTGTTACCCCTGTTGTTGTCGTGTCTACCGTACCCACTAGTTTTCCTGCTAAAGTAGTAGCCGTAACGCTAGTAGCGGAAACAGTTCCAGCCGAAAGGGCATCATCAATAGTAGCATTTCCTTCAACTAGTATTCCGCTAGTCTCAATAGCTGTTGAATTTATCTGCCCGTTTACTGTTAAAGCATCACCTCCACTAGTAGTTCCAATCCCTACATTACCTGCCTGGTAGTTTATTCCGCTACCTAATTCTGAATTCCATGGTGATGCGCTTGGTAAATCTGATGTTAGCGCTATTGTCCCTGAAGCATCTGGAATTACTATTGACCTGCTAATGGTTGGATCAAAAGTTATATTTGTTGTAGTTCCACCAAGTTTTTTAAGCTTTAGTATATTTGCCTCTACAGAAACAGTTCTAGCAGGAATATCAACGGTTAATTTAGTACCGCCACTCAATCCATCATAGTCTCCAATCTTAACGCTAAGATCTGTGTCTCTTGTTCCCTCAGACTTTATTCCCTGGGTAGTTATATTTTTTGTTGTAGTATTCCCTGACGTAGTCACATCCTGTAGTGTTGGGGCAGGAACATCATTTATAAATGCCTGTAAGCCTGCTACAGTAACGTTTTTAGTAACATTAATTGGCGTGCCACTCGATTCACTAATAATTATTTTGTCTTTTGCCTTTGGAGCAACTACTGAGTATGTACTAATTTTTGCCATAGCTAATTTTTTATTAAAACAAAGATACTATTTTTTATGTTCTACTTTTTAAACGTCTTCATCACCTTCTCTATTCCTCTACTACCAAAGTAAAATATAGTCATAGTACCAAATAAGGATTGTATCACAGGGACGTATGCCTTGTCTATTGTAAACTCGCCTAGGTTTCCATCAAAGAACACGCAGGCTAAAAACATAATAAACATCGCACCAGTAAGGACAGGTCTGATTAGCCTTGTTACGGCATGCTCGTTATCCATGGAAAG
>TARA_R110002167_G_scaffold365397_1_pt1 | contig 20974 bp, 16 predicted proteins | sample TARA_R110002167 | Tara Oceans TARA_R110002167 (sample SAMEA4398238) | marine metagenome | biome: Polar Biome; feature: [MES] marine water layer (ENVO:01000295) within the mesopelagic zone...; material: water (ENVO:00002006), including particulate matter (ENVO:01000060) such...
ATTTTTAGTTTTTCAGACTAATGCTTTTACCAAAATAAGCTATACCGGCATATAATATATTTTTTCCTACTACTCTTTATAAAATAATAATAAAGGTTTAGTTAAGGAAAAAATTGTTCTACTTGTTTTTGCGCCACGACATAATCAAAATAATAATTTATCAATATCAAGGTATATATATTTATTTCCTCAAAAATCAGAATTAGGTTTATAATATCCTATTTTTTCAATAAATTTATTTTTAGAAGAAATACTAGACACCACTATAATATGAAATATTGATTTTTTTTTATTAGAAGTTTTTTTTAATTGAATGGAAATCATAAAAGATAATATATATATATTATTTTATAGATTTATGTTTCATTAAATTTAAATTTAATAAAAAAGGATAAGGAACTTCAGACACCGAAGGATATTTAATAAAAATAATCGAACCCAATTTATAATTTACTTCCAAATAAGCAGGATAATTAACAAATAAAAAAAAACCTATTTTTTTTTCGGATCTTTTAGCCTTTTCGACTAAATTCTTATATAATTGTTTACGAGCTAATCAACTTATATTTAATGTAATAATATCACCTAAATTTAAATTATAGTTAGGATTAATAATAACAATACCATTAACTAAAATTTTTGAATGAAGAATGGCTTGACGAGCAGATAATATGGAAATAAAAAAATTTGAACGATATAATGCAACCTCCAATCTACCTTCTAATAAATAAACATAAGAATAGCCCAAAATTTTTGTATAGTATCTATTCGAATACAATAAATTAGAAAAAAATTTTAACGTCTTAAACCCATAAAATTTTCGTAATTTCATCCTTAAAAACGATATTTCATTTTTTAAACTTTGTTTAGTTTTTTTTTGTAAAAATAAATTTTTTTCAGTTTTTTTTTTAAAAACATTACTTAAATGATACAAAAAATTTCAACCTTTTACTATACGTATAACAGAAGCTTTATTAGCTAAATTTTTATCTTTAATATTTGAACCTACACTTAAATGATTTTTTTTTCAAACTAATCAATTAAAGCGTTGACGTCAACGTAACCATTTTTCAGTTTTAAATCTTAAAAAACGTTTTTTTTTAAAAAATAATATTTTTCCACGACGTTTATATAATAATTTACGATAATTAGGGTTTTTTATTAAAACTTGTTTTAAATATTTTGAAGTTTTAGAGATATTTCAAGTATAACGATTCTGTCTAGAAAAAAATCCTAAAATATCTTCATCAAATTTTTTTATATCTTTATATTTATATATTTTTTTCATAAATAAATTATTTTAAGGATAGTACAGTAAAATTTTCTTTTTGTAATCCTATCTTAATTGAATTATAGAATAAATTATAATATAAAAATAAAGAACCATATGATGAATTATTACCTACAATTAAATAATTTAATAAATTCAAATGAGATGAGTTTGTATCAATAATACCAACAATAGGTATATCAACACGATTTACTTCTTGAATAGCATCTAAACTATAATTATCAAAAAAAATAATTAAAGAAGGAAAAAAAATTAATTCAGTTAATGAAGTCCTTTGATGTAAAGTTAATTTTAATTTATCCGTAATTTTTAATCTTAAATCTTTCTTTAATCAATGATTTCTAACTTCTTTAAAATTTGTTAAAAAACCACCTATCCAAGTAAAATTATAAAAAAATAAATTATTAACTCTTAATTTACTAAATTGATCTACCATAGAACCAAAACCAGAACATTTTACAAAAAAAAGTTTTTGACGTAAAAATGTTAATTTAGTAATTAATTGTAAAATAATTTTTAATTGAAAATTTGTATAATATAAATTAATAATAAAAAATAAATAATAATAACCAAATAAATAAGGTTTTATTTGGTTATTAAAAGAATCTTTAGAATTACCTATATGTATACCCGAAACAATTAATTGTTTTAATGATAATTTTAAAAATAGAATATTTTTTACCATATTTTTTACCTATATACTATATATATCTATATACGAAAAAGAAAACATTTGCACTATCGGACTTGAACCGATACCCATTAAATATAGAACAGATTTTAAATCTATCGTGTCTACCAATTCCACCAAGTGCTAAATAGACATATATATATCTATACATATATATATGTTATAGATAGTGGGATTTGAACCCACAAGATAATTTTATTATCATTGGTGCCTAAAACCAACGTGTCTACCAATTCCACCATATCCATAAATTTAGGAAGAATGGGATTCGAACCCATGGTACTAAAAAGTACATTTACTTAGCAAGTAACTACCTTAAACCACTCAGTCATCTCCCTCTACTATATTTAAATAATAGTTTATTACTATTATTTAAATAGAATTAAAAAAGCCATCATTAATGCAAATAAACCTGTCGCTTCACTTAAAGCAAACCCTAATATGGTATAACTAAATAATTCATCTTTTAAAAATGGATTACGACCATATGCAATAATTAAACCACAAAATACAGCACCTATACCAGCACCAGCACCTGCTAAACCTACAGTTGCAGCACCTGCTCCAATATTTTTAGAAGCAATTAAAATAGGATCTGTATAGTTTATAATATTATCCATGTTTACTACTAGTAATTTAATAACCCATTCATTACATATATTCCCTCAGGTTTATTAAAACCTTCAGAAAAACTAGGCCCCCCAAAAAATTGGAGCCATAGTAAAAGAAGCATGAGGTACCATATCCAATGTAGTAAAAAGTTCAAAAAGAATAATAATAGTTAGTTGATAAATATTTAAACCAACTTACTGGTATATCTGCTGCTCTAGGTATTGAACCTGCAGGCAACGGAGGAAACATATCATATTTTATATGTGTTTTTACACCATCGACTATTTCATAAACCGGAAAAAATAGATGATTACCATTTTTATGTAATTCTATAGCATTTTGTATTGCTATAGAATTTTGCATTTCAATTAAATGATGCATTATGTTTTGCATATTTATTTATTTATTTTTTATTTATTAATAATAATTTTATGTCGTTTTTTTTACGACGATATTAGATTCTGTGTATCTCCTATCCACAACAAAAAATAATAATTTTTTGTTAGTGGGACAACAACATAAAAAAAAATAGGGCATATTTATCTCTCTCCATTATAAATATGTCCAGGTACAACTACCAACTTACATCCCTGGAATCATGTAAGTATCGTATTTTTTTTTTAAATATAAGTAATTTAAAAATTATTGAAATTAAATCATCAATACTTTAAATATTTTATTATTTAATCATATAAATACGACCCCTCTAAAGGATTTGAACCTATAACCACTTATTTAGAAAATAAGAGCTCTACCGATTAAGCTAAGAAGGTATTATAAACTATTTTTAATTTATAAGTTATTATTATTAGAATTAAAACTTAACTATTAGATATTCAAAAATTATAGGCACTTATAGCTATATATGAACCTAAACCTCCAGATCAACCTCAAGTACTAATTGTCACCATTTGTAAATTATCCTCACTAAGAATTATTTCATCTGCTTTTATCGCATCAAATAAACTAAAATCTGGTAATAAATCTCAATGATAAGAATCATGTATAAAATATAAAAATCCTAAACCTCCTAAAAAAAGTAAAAATTGTTCTCAAATTGACAATCTTTTTGCTCACATTAAATACATCGGAATATGATTACCGTCTTGATCAAACATAAATTATTATTTTTTAATTATTTTTTTTTTTATAGGGTGGTGAGAGCAGGACTCGAACCTGCGATGAAATATATTCAATAGATTTACAGTCTACCGCCTTACCAACTCAGCCATCTCAACCTAATCGAAGAATAGAAAAATAAAATAACAAAACAATAATAATAATTCGATAAAAAATCAAAAAAAAGGAAATATTAAAAATTGTAAAAATAAATCTGGTGGTGCTATAAATAAAAATAATATAAAAATTAATACTAATAAATATTTTCTTAAAATAAAAATATTTAAATGATTATATTTAATTATATAAATATAAACTAATATAGGAATATGCGCTGATAACGCTAATAATATAAATAATGAAAAAATTCAAGAAAAATATTCTTCTACTTTTGCTTCTAAAACTATTAATAATAAAGCATTTGTATCAATACGTTCAAATAATAAAAAAAAAAATAAAATAAAAGAAAGGAGATAATTATAAAATAAAAAAAATAAAAATATTATAAAAAAATAATATAATATACTAAAAAAACAAAAATACATAATTTGATAAGTATATAAAGATTTAACAAAAAAAAATAATAAAAAATATAATATAATAAATAATATTGAAATAAAAGCTGAAAAAAAACTTAATTTTAAATAAACTAAAAAAGGTTCAGTAAGTTTCGTATAAATAAAACCAAAATTATATTTTAAAAAAACTTTAGAAAAAAAAAATAATAATTCAATTTTAAAAAAAAAAAAAATTAAAAAAGAAAAAAAAAAAGAATATAAAATATAAAAAAAACGTATTTTTAACTCATAAAAATGTATTTGAAATATTAATTTCATATTGATTATTAAAAATATATTTATATATTTTTAAAATTACTGAGATGGGATTCGAACCCATGATACTTAATTATTAAAATATTTTAGTTTTCAAAACTAACGCTTTAAACCACTCAGCCACTCAGTTAATAAATATTTAATCAATTAATTAATATCTAATATATAATTATTTAAACTAATATTCATTTCTTGTAAAATAAAATTAGGAAAAATACCAATTAAAATTATTAAAAAAAATAAAGGAAATAATAAATTAAATTCTCTTTGAACACAATCTACAAATTTTTTTAAAGAATTTTTACGTAATTGGCCAAATATTAATCTATTGTATAATCAAATTGCATATACTACACTTAATATTACCCCTATTCCTGCTAAAATTGTTATATTTATATTTACTTGTCATAATCCAATTAATATTAAAAATTCCCCGACAAAATTAACTGTACTAGGAAATCCTATATTTCCTAATGTAAAAAAAAAAAAAAATATACTAAATATAGGCATCATCTGTACTAAGCCGCCATAATATAAAATATTTCTTGTATGGTAACGATCATATAAAATACCTATAGTTAAAAATAAAGCACTAGATACTAAACCATGACCTAACATTAAATATAAACTACCTTCAAATCCTTGACTATTATTTAAAAAAAAACCTAATAAAGCAAAATTCATATGTGCAACTGAAGAATAAGCTATAATTTTTTTTAAATCAATTTGTCTAATAGTTGTTAAAGAAGAATAAATAATAGCAATAATACAAAAAGTAAAAATAAAAGGAATAAAATATATCATAGCATTCGGAAATATAGGAATAATAAACCTAATAATTCCATAAGTTCCTAGTTTTAATAAAATACCTGCTAAAATAACAGAACCTGCTGTAGGCGCTTCTACATGTGCTTCCGGTAATCAAATATGCACAGGTAACATTGGAATTTTTACTGCAAATGATGCAAAAAAAGCTAATCATAAAATAATTTGTCTATTATAACTAAAATTAACTTGTGATAAAATTTGAATATCTGTTGTACCTGTATTAAATAAAATAACCATAATACCTAATAACATAATTACAGAACCAATTAAAGTATAAAATACTAATTGATAAGTTGCATGAATACGTCTTTGACGCATACCCCAAACCCCCATAATAAAAAACATTGGAATTAATATACTTTCAAAAAAAATATAAAAAAATAATAAATCTAAAACAGAAAATACATTTATTAATAAAAATTCCAATAATAATAATGAAATCATAAACTCTTTAATACGATAAGTTATACTATTTCAACTAACTAAAATACAAATTGGTATTAAAAAAGTTGTTAATATAATGAAAAAAATTGAAATACCATCAATCCCTATAGTATAATAAATATTAAAAGATTCTAATCAAGGTAAATGTAAAACATAAACAAAATGATTAATTTCATTATTAAAAAAAATTCACAATAATAATGAACAAAAAAAAATAAAACTAGTAAAATATAATGATAATTTTTTTATAAAAATAAATTTATAATCAGGAATAAATAAAATAATTAAAAGTAATATTAAAATTAAAAATATAAAAATTTCTAAAAAATAAATATAAAATAAAGAGAAATTTATTTCTCTAAATGAATAATTAAAAAATGATAATTGAGTCATATTAAATATATATATATATAATAAATTATTAATGGTAACGTTTACGATGATAAGATGTCAATAGTCGACGATCAACACCACCGGTTCTAGATATTCTATGTTTCGCTAATTCCTCCATTTCAACAAGTAATTGATGTTCTATACGTTTTATACGTTTTCTAAAAAAAATATGCTCTAAAATTGTATAACGTTGATAAAATGAAAAAATACTAAAAAAATTTTTTCTAAAAATTTTTCTTCTATCAGAATAATTTAAATTTCATCATTTGTATAATTTAAATCGAAAATGAGTAAAAAAACCTCTAGGTCTTGCATAAACTAAACTATCCCAAACAACTCTATTCCCATTAAAAAACATTTTACGTGAACCATAACCATTATCTGTTAAAATAAGAGAAACTCTGTGCATATGATAAGAATCAAAGGCTTTTTCATAAACTTTAAATAAATGATTAACGGGATCATCAGCTATTATTAATTTATATGTTTCTAAATCCACATCGTGTAAAACATCAAAAGTTATACCTGATTCAACACCACGATCACTCAAATCAGATCAATTTTTCAATTGATAAGGTTGTTCATAATTTAAAAAAGTTCATTTTGGATTTTTTATAAACATATATCAAGGTGTTAATGAGAATTCAATAAAATCAATAGTAAATGGAATTTGAATATTTAATACTGTATAACCAAAAAGTCGGAATCTAAAATATAAACCATTTTCTCATGGTAATGAAATATATTTTGGAAAAATTAATTTAAAAATTTTTCATTTTTTCATATCCTCGGTAAATACATAAGTATACATAAATTTATGTAACATTGGTAAAAAACCTAATAAAGAAAATTGATTTAAATCATAATTTCCAAAAGGATTATTATGAAGCATTAATTTTTCTCAACTAGTAGTATAATTTATTTGTCTTTCTTTATTTAATAACTCTTGACCCCTTGATTTACGTTCCAACATTCATTTTCAATCTTGAAAATTATATTCTTGGAAACGTTTTTTTTTTATAGCTTTTTCTCGTTCAATTTTAACATGTTGCATATATTTCAAATTAGCATGTTTTAAGCTATATCCTTTCAATTCACTTAAATATTTATTTTCACGATATTCTCAATTTAAATCAATTCCATTTAAATCATAATAACGTTCACATTCTGTAAACAATCTATGTTCATTCCATAAAGTTACACGTCAATTATCAGGTTCGTGTATTATATCATATAATCATTCACTTTCTTCATTAATTAAAATAGAATAACCTTGTTGAAAAAATATTAAAAGTACATAAATATAATGATTTGCTCAAGTTATTTCTATACTTAAATATAAAATTACAAAACCATAACAATATGGGAATAAAGAAGATTTAAATACTATATAATAACTAGCAAGAATTAAACTAAAATATTTATCAGTATAATACACTCATCTTTTAAAAATTAAACTCATTCAAAAATATATATGATAAATCATAATTATAGATAAAACAACTTCTATAGATAATCCAAGTTCTACAGGTTTGGTAATAATACTGGTTTCTTGTCCTTCTCAAACTACATTATTTAATTTAGCATCATGTAAAAAATTTACATAAGAATTAGGAGCACTAACAATATAATCTCAAGACGATACAATTAAATAATGAATAATTATGGTAGTTGGATACCTTACTAAACGTTCAAAATATATTTCATATTTTATTCAAGCATACCTTATTATACTTCTCTCTTGTAATCATCGTATATAAGGTACTATTAAAAATTTATATGTTAAGCTTCTTTTAGTTACATAACCTTTATAAAAAGCATAAATATTTCTCATAAAAAAAAAAAAACTAAATTTTAATATTGAATAAATCATAAAAAATAAAAAATGTATAATTATATAATGAAATAAAATGTACATTAAAGCAAAAGCAACAAATACAGGCCCTCAAAAATAACTTGTAGTAGATGCTATTTGATTTTTTAATGAAAAATATGAAATTGTAACATAATCCTTTATAGGATTATCATGAGAAGCAAACCAAGCTTTTATACCTAAATCAAAATTAATACTTTCTAAAGCTCAAGACCAATTTTCAAGGAAGGGACCAAAATAAATACCTAAATAATGAAATATAATAATAAAAAAATCACTAGAAACTTCACCATAAGTTGAAAGAATATAAATATATAATGAAGCTATAATTTGAGTACTAATTTTAAAAAAATATAAAATTAAATCAAATGTATAATTTCAATTATCAGTATTCATATCATAATTAGATAAAGAAGGTTTAATTCAATTATAATCAACAAAATGATGATATTTACGTTCTAAATTTTTTATAAATTCACTTCGTGTATCTATATATTGATTTGGATTATCATATAATTCACGAACATGTGGGAATTGTGGTATAAAATTTAGATCTTCAACTTCTCACGTACGTCTTTTTTCTCAGCGACCTACTCATCATGAATAATAATGAAATTTAGTATAAGTAAACATAAGTAATTTTTATTAATTTAATTTATTATATCAATTGATTTTTCTACGAATACTAAATAAATAACATGCTATAAAAATAAAAAAAATTTCAATATCAAAAAATAATAAATTATTATATCAAAAAATAAATAAAATAAAACTAATAAAAATTATTAATATGTAATGATATATTAATCCACTTTGAAAAAACGATGAACGAATACTTAAAAAATTAAAAATACGAACAATACCTAATGGCCCTAATAATTCAAAATAACCTCGATCTATTATTTTAAAAGATATTTTATATCCAAAATTAAATAAATATAATGCTATAAATTTATTATAAATATTATCAAAATACCATTTTTTACTTAAAAATTTATATATATAATAATAATTTTTATAAAAAAAAAAATTACTTAATTTTTTTTTTAATAATGTATAAATAAATATAGAGAATAATCCACCTAATATACTAAATATAACAGGAATTAATTTAATAATAAATGATAAAAATTCCGATTCAAAAAAATATACATGATGTGATAAATTTAAAAAAGAATAATTTCAACTATTTACACCTAAACCTAAAAAAATATCTTTAGTTAAAAATCCAACAAAAATACTACCTAAATTTAAAATTAATAATGGTATAATCATTATTCAAGATGATTCATGAATTTTTTTTATTAATGTAAAACTATAATTAGGTATATTATAGAAAGTTAAATAAATTAATCTAAGAGAATAAAAAGAAGTTAAAAAAGCTGAAAAAGTACCTAATCAATAAGCAAATAAACCGTCAATACTATATACTCCAAATGTTAATTCTAATAATGCATCTTTTGAATAAAATCCCGTTAAAAAAGGAAAACCCATTAATGATAAAGAACCTATTAAAATCATTATATAAGTAATTGGTATTATTTTTAATAAACCACCCATTTTTCGCATATCTTGTTCATCTGCCATCGCATGTATAACAGAACCAGCACTTAAAAATAATAAAGCTTTAAAAAAAGCATGATTCATTAAATGAAATAAACTAACTGAATAATTAGATAAACCACAAGCAAAAACCATATAACCTAATTGACTACATGTTGAATATGCAATAACTTTTTTTAAATCATTTTGTACAACACCTATACTAGCTGCCATAAAAGTAGTTAATGCTCCAATTATTACAATAATAAATAATCCAATATCACAATATTCTAATAAAGGCGAGGAACGTAAAATTACAAATACACCAGCAGTAACCATGGTAGCAGCATGAATTAATGCTGATACAGGAGTTGGTCCTTCCATAGCATCTGGTAATCAAGTATGTAAACCTATTTGAGCAGATTTACCAATAGCACCTATAAATAATAAAATGGTAACAATAGTTAATTTATTAAATTCATAAGAAAAAAAAATAAATGTATCATTTGCTACTATAGGTACTAAAGAAAAAATTAAAGAAAAATCAAATGTATAAAAAATAGCAAAAATAAAAATAATTGATAAAGATATACCAAAATCTCCAATTCGATTTATAATAATAGCTTTCATCGCAGCTTTATTGGCTAATATTCGTGTATGTCAAAAATTAATTAATAAATAAGATGCAAGTCCTACACCTTCTCATCCCAAAAATAATTGAACATAATTATTAGAAGTTATTAAGATTAACATAAAAAAAGTAAATAATGATAAATAAGACATAAAACGAGATAAATGTGGATCATATTCCATATAACCTAATGAATAATAATGAACTAAACTTGATATAAAAGTTACTACAATTAACATTACAGCTGTTAAATGATCAAATAAAAAACTTCATGAAACTATAAATAAATTAGATTCCATTCAAGTAGTTAATTGTAAAATACAAATATTTTGAGATAAAACTACTTCATAAAAGATAAAAAAGGATAATATAGCAGATATCGTAATAAATATAATAATAATAATATTTACACCTCATCGACCTAAAAATTTACCAAATAAACTAACTAATATAAAACTTACTAAGGGTAAAAACACTATTAATAAATACATAATTTAACCTTTTATTGAATTTATATAATTTATAGATATAACACCTTTTAAACGATAATAAACAACTAAAATAGCTAAACCAATTGCAGATTCTGCTGCTGCTACAGTCAATATAAATAATGCAAAAATTTGTCCAACAATATCATCTAATACAATAGAAAATATAATAAAATTTAAATTAATTGATAATAAAATTAATTCAATTGACATTAAAATAATAATTATATTTTTTTTAACTAAAAAAATTCCTCATATACCTATTAAAAACAAAAAAAGTGATGTACTTAAAAATTTAATTATAATTAAATTTTCCATAAAATATATTTTTATTATTTTTATTTATTTATTTATTTTACTAAAATATAAAAAACTTCTTCAATATATAAACTAATGAAAATATTTAAAAATAAAAATAAACTTATAAATAAGGAATCTGTATGATTTAATTTTAATAAAGATCCTTTTATATTATTATATTTAGATTTAAAAAACATTTTTTTAATTAAACGAATATAATATAACCCTGATACAACATTTAAACTTATTAATAAAATACTTAATATATATAATTTTTCATTGATAAATAAATAAAATAAAAAATATTTGCTAAAAAAACCAATTAAAGGTGGTATACCCATAATAGAAAATAAAATTAATGCAAAACTTATGGCTATAAATTTATTACTATCTATTATTAATATTATTTCTTCAATAGTTTTTATTTTATTAGTATTATATTTACGTAAAACTAAAATTATTAAAAAAATAGAAATAGAAATAATTATATAAATAATAAAATAAAAAAAAAGAATATCAAAACTAATTATATTTGGTATAGTTATAGCTAATATAATATATCCTATATGAGAAATACCTGCAAAAGCTACTCATCGTTTTAGTTTAGTTTGGTATAAAGCAGATACTAATCCAATAAAAATAGAAAGAATACTACAAATAAATAATACTAAATTATTAAAATAATTTTCAGAAATAATATTATTTAAATGTATTAAAATTATTATAAAACCTATTTTTGGCAAAATTGCAAAAATAAAAGTTATAGGTGTTGGAACACCTTCATATACATCAGGAGCTCACATATGAAATGGAACAATAGCTAATTTCATTAATAAACTTATAGTAATAAATAAAATTCCTAAATATAAAATTAATAAATAATTTAAGGATGATATATTAGAATTCATAATCATTATTTTTGTAATGTAATTTAAATTTGTTGTGCCTGTTGCAAAATAAATTATAGATGAACCTAATAAAAAAATTCCAGACGCTACAGCCCCTTGAATAAAATATTTCACTCCTGCTTCCGTTGAAAAATTATTTTTAGTTTTAAAAGAAGCTAATATATAAAAACATAATCCTTGAATTTCAATTCCTAAATAAATTCCTATTAGATCAATTGATGAAATTAATAATAAATTTCCTAAAGATGAAAATAGAATTAAAATATAATATTCTCAACGTATAATTTTTTCATTAAAAGAATATTTTATAGCAAATAAAATACAAATTAATGTTATAATTAAAATTATTATTTTAAAAAAAATTAAAAAATCTGTTAATTGATATTGAAAATCTAAAAAAAAACCGTTAATTTTTAATTTAGAAAAAACATTTATTAAAAAAAATAATATTTGAATTATAATCAATATTGAAAAAATACTACATCATTTATTTAAATTATCAAATTTATAATAATATTCTAATATAGTAAAAAAAGTTAAAATTAAAAATATAAAAATACTTAAACTAACTTCTGGTAAATACAATAAATCCGAATAATTAATATTATTAAACATAAATTTTTAAATGTAATTTTTTTTTTAATTAATGTGGGTAATAAATGAAAAAAAATCCCTGCACTGGGAATTTAACCCAGAACCACTCCTTTAAAAGAGGAGTGCTCTAAACAATTGAGCTATACAGGCGTTTTGGGGATCAAGACAACGGGATTCGAACCCGTATCAAACGTTCCCAAGACGAATATGATACCTGTTACACCATGTCTTTTGAAAAATGATAATTTTTTTTCTTGGAGCGAAACAGATTCGAACTGATGTCTCATACGTGCAAAGTATGAATGCTACCAAACTACACCATCGCCCCTCTAAGAGCCAAATCGGACTTGAACCGATGACATTGTAGTTAACAGCTACATGCTCTACCAAACTGAGCTATTGGCTAATATAAAAGGGTGAGAAACGAGAATCGAACCCGTACTACTAATGTCACAAATTAGCATTCTACCTATTAAATTATTCCCACAAAAAAGATTAGGAGTAGAATCGAACTACTATTATATTGATTTGCAATCAACCACATTACCATTATGTTACCTAAAAAATAATTAAACCAATAAAAAAATAACTATAATAAAAATTATACATATAGTATGAGGAGATAGGGAATGACCCTATAGTTTCGAGACTATGAACCTCGACGAGTTACATTACTCCACCCCTCTTTATATTTTTATTAATCTAAATCCTATAATTCCCCCATTATATTATGAAGTATGTATAGTATTAACATGCAGGGAGTACATAATTTTACATAATATAAACTATACATGATATAGATTAAATAACCTGGAAGAGGGGATTAAACCCTCATCATTGACTTATGAGGCCAATATTTTATCAATTAAACTATTCCGTTTTTTGTTATACTTTTTAAAACTTTTTTACTAAATATATTTTTCCAATTGATGAATATGTAATACTATAAAATTACATATTTCATAAAACAATATTAATTACAATAGTGCCAACAAGTAATGATCCTACTATAACATTAAAGTAATACATAATTTTTAAATTTTATTTTCATTTTTAGTTAATTATTTACAACTTACTACAATTTTTATTAATTATCGTTCAACAACTTATAATCTCTATAAAAAAAAAATTTAAATTTTTAAATTCAAAAAGTCTTATAACATTATACCTACGGTTATTAATGTTACCCCTATTAAGGCTAAAGTAATAATATAATAATTAGTCATATATGTATATATATAGATTTTAGATAAATAAAATTTTTAACAATTAAAATTAATTAGCTTATATATTTACATATATCTAACACTCAACTTAATTAAAGAATAATCTATTCTTTGTTTTAAAGAAAATTAATATAAAAAGTTTTTTCCTACTTATATGCTTTCAGTAGTTCTAATTTTTATATGTGGCTACTTAGCATTGCAATTAGTAATTACAACTAAAACACCAAATATATACCGTCTCTGGTCCTGGCGTAATGAGATAAGGGTTTTTCAATTTTCACACATTGACAGTAGATAGGGACCAAACTGTCTCACGACGTTCTAAACCCAACTCATGTACCATTTTAATCGGCGAACAGCCGAACCCTTGGAACCTTCTTCTGCTCCAGGATATGATAAGTCGACATCGAGGTGCCAAACGATTCCATCGATAGGGACTCTAAAGAATCATTAGCCTGTTATCCCCGGCGTACCTTTTATCCGTTGAGCGAAAACCCTTCCATATAGTAATTATCGGATCAATATGGCCGACTTTCGTCCTTGATTAATTTGTCAATTTATCAATCAAGCAAGTTTAAACCATTATGTTAAAAAAAATTAATTATTATTAATTTTTACTTACCTTTGCACACCTCCGTTACCTTTTAGGAGGCGACCACCCCAGTCAAACTACCCATCTTAAAATATTCTTAAAAAAAATTACAATATTTTTAATTAATTAAAAAAAAAATTAAAAATAAAATTTCAAATTATATTTAATTATTATTATATATTAAAAATATATTAAAATAATAATATTATAAATATTTTATTTTTGCTAAAAATAATTTTTTTTTTAATATTATAAGATTATAGTAAAGGTGCACGGGGTCTTTCCGTCTAGCTGCCATCATTCCGCATCTTCACGGAAATTTCAATTTCATTGAGTTAATATTGGAGACAGCGGAGGAGTCGTTACACCATTCATGCAGGTCGGAACTTACCCGACAAGGAATTTCGCTACCTTAGGACCGTCATGGTTACAGCCGCCGTTTACTGGAGTTTATAAAAAAAGCAAATAATTACCTTCTCATTTTACTTTTCAGCACCGGGCAGGTGTCAGACCCTATACATCATTTTACAATTTAGCAGAGTCCTGTGTTTTTATTAAACAGTCGCTCCTCCCAATTTTTTACGCTTTATATAAAGCTCTCCTTCTCCCGAAGTTACGGAGTCATTTTGCCGAGTTCCTTCAATATTATTATCTCAAACGCCTTAGTATACTCTACCAGTTCACCTGTGTTGGTTTTAATACGGTTTATTATAATTTAGTTTTTTCCAGAAAATATATATATATTATAATAATTACTAAAAATATAGTTACAATATTATATATATTTTGTCACTTAAATAATTAGATACAAATTTACATGTAATACCCATCGATTAAAGTTTTCACTTTTATCTTAGGGACCGTTTTACTCTATGAAATAAAATTTTTACATAGAAAATCTTGAACTTTCGGCGATAATGATAAGTTCATTATTTTTTATTACTCATGTTAGTATAATCATTTTTGAAATAAAAATAAATTAATCAATTTATTTAAAACATTTACAAAATGTTCTGCTACTCAAAAATAAGTGATTATATAAATAATTTTATTTTAGACCAAAACTCGGTTAATTATTTTTAAAGTCCCTCTACATTTTCGGATCTTTAAAATATGGATTTAGACTAGTGAGCTGTTACGCTTTCTTTAAAGGATGGCTGATTCTAAGCCCACCTCCTAGTTGTTATAATAATAAAATATCCTTTTCCACTTAAATAATTATTAAGGACCTTACTTATAGATTTGGGCTGTTTCCCTTTCAACATAGGATCTTTTCACTCTATGTTTGTCTAATATATATATTTTTTTTAACATTCAAAGTTTATCAAGAAATTAGTAAAGTTTATTCAACCCCCCGCAAACAATCAGAGCTTTACCTTTAAAATATATATATATATTGCTTTACCTAAATAAATTTCGCAGAAAACCAGCTATATTCAAGTTTGATTAGCCTTTCACTCCTAATCACAAATCATCCAAGCCTTTTGCAACAGACACTAGTTCGATCTTCCAATATAATAATATATTTTCAATCTGTTCATGATTAGATCACTTGATTTCGGGTTTGTTTTATTTAACTAGTATATTTTATCATTTTGTTTTTACTATGCCTCCATTCTATAATTTAAGCTCGCTAATTAAAGTAACTCACTAACCCATTATACAAAAGGTACATTATTATTATTTTCTTTAAAAATTAAAAGAATAAAAACGTTAATTGGTATAAAATATTCAATTTCAAAATCTTTTCACTATAGAATTTCTTTTCATCGTTCCCTCACGGTACTGTTCACTATCGATTATTAAATATTTTAGAATTTGAAGATGGACCTTCATTTTTTTTTAATGAATCTCTATAATTCATTATAATTTTATTAATTATTAATTTATATATATATATTTATACAGGATTATTACCTTTATTATTAAATTTTTAATTTATTTTAATATATATATATAATAAATTTTTACATAATTTTATTCTAATCCCTTTTCATTCACCACTACTAAGGAATTCTTGGTTAATTTTTTTAATAATTACTAAGATGTTTCAATTCATTATTTTTTTTTTTAATGATATAATTAATATAAATAATTAATTATAAATTGGTTTACCAAAAAAAAAAGACCTATAATTCATTATACATGATTCATTATAGTTTTCAATTTTTTAATGTTTTATATATTTAATATCTAGATATCCTTTAAATATTTTTTTTTCTATTCATCTATTTTTTTTTATATTATATGTATTACTAATTACTATAATAAAAATTATTAAAAAACTATATTTTAATGTTTTATTATTAAATATTTAGGTTTAAAATTAAAATATAATTTATTTTTATTAATAAGTTTTCTTCTTCTTTTTTTTCTTTTTCTTACTTTCCATTTCTCATATCGTGTTCCATGAACCATGTACCTTCTTCCCCAGATTATAAGTTTATAACTTCATAGTATTACTGCCTTAAAATGCTTTCTTTTTTTTCAAGATAATTTACGTTTATTACATGCTTTTTTTAGTATTGTTTTTTTTTTTTGTAATATAAGTACTTTTAATTCAAATATATCGAATTTTTGTCAAAATGTAAATATAAATTTATAATACATATTATAAATATAATCAGAAAAAGTTACTATTAAGTTAATATAATTTTTTTTTTGTTTTTGTAATATAAGTGGTAGATCTAATCTACTTTTAAAAAATTTTTTTTCTCATCATATTAAAAATGTAGTAGTATATTTAAAATACATATTTTGTATAAAGAAAAATTTATCTAAAATAACTAATCCATATAAAGAGATAAAAAATAAATAAAAACGATGTTTTCAAAAAATAATAGATGATCATTTTTTTGAAGAATAATTAAAAAATTTTCGTCTAAACGATAAAATAGAATTATCTTGGTAAATAAAAGTATATTTTTTATTAATATTATAAAATTGATATGTATAATTTCAATTCGTATTATATTTTTTTAATATATTTAATTTTAATGAATTTTTATGAATTATATATTTTATATTTTTTTTTTTTGGATAATTAAAAAGTCAAAATTGTTCTTTATCGTCTATATTTTTAAATAAAATTTTATAAAATAAATTTTTTCAAATAATTGAATAATTTATAAATGAAAAAGTTTTATATATATTATTTAAAGTAAATTTAGTATTAATAAAAAAAAATTTATTTAAAATAAAACTATATTCAGATTTTAAACCACTATAACTGAATAATTTTTTTTTTAATAATTTTTGTTGATATATTAAATGATTAAATTTTACTAAACCACGTTTATAACATAACGGTTTTATAAATAAAGGTATATAAAATGTTTTTTTAAAAACTTGCTTAAAATTATTATCTTTTAAATAAAAAGTCATTTTTAGGTATTATATTTTATTTTTTACGTACAGTTGTACATCCGATAGGAATTGAACCTATATTGTTACCGTTATGAGCGGTATGTTTTACCAATTAAACTACAGATAAATTTTTATTTATTAAATAAAAATTTAATAATTATCTATTTCGATGTCTTATTTTTCTTGTACATTAAATCAAGGACCTTTATAAAATTGATCATTAAAATACGAATAAACTTGATGATTTGAAAAATTTTGAGCTAAAATCATATTTTTAGCTTTACTACAATACATTAAAAATCAAAATTTTCGTGAATTATCTTGACCATTATATGCTAATGCGGTATATATAGTATAAAAAAATCATAGACTAGCAACAATAGATAATAATGAACCAAAAGAAGATAAATCATTATAAGCTATATACGCATCTGGATAATCAGCGATACGTCTAGGCATTCCTGCTAATCCTAAAAAATGTTGAGGAAAAAAAGTTAAATTCACTCCTATAAATGTAGTTCAATAATGAACTCTTGCATAACCTTCCGAATAATTAGTACCAGTTATTCTTCAAAATCAATAATAAAATCCTGCAAACATAGAAAATACAGCACCCATTGATAATACATAATGAAAATGAGCAACAACATAATATGTATCATGTAAAGCAATATCTAAACCTGAATTAGCTAAAATAACTCCAGTTAATCCACCTAATGTAAATAAAACAATAAAACCTAAAGAAAATAACATAGGTGTGTGCATTACAATAATACCACCCCATAAAGTAGCTATTCAACTAAAAATTTTTATACCAGTAGGTACTGCTATTATCATTGTTGCCGCAGTAAAATATGCTCTTGTATCAACATCCATACCTACAGTATACATATGATGAGCTCAAACAATAAATCCTAAAATTCCTATTGATAACATAGCATAAACCATACCAATATATCCAAAAATATATTTATTTGAAAATACTGGAATTATTTGACTAATTATACCAAATCCTGGGATAATCATAATATAAACTTCTGGATGACCAAAAAATCAAAATAAATGTTGATATAATATAGGATCTCCTCCTCCTGCTGGATCAAAAAAAGTTGTATTAAAATTTCTATCAGTTAATAACATAGTAATAGCACCAGCTAATACAGGTAATGATAATAATAATAATACTGCAGTTATAACTATAGCTCAAACAAATAATGGTAATCTACTTAATGTTAAATTAGGAGATCTCATATTAATTACAGTTGTAATAAAATTAATTGCACCTAAAATTGAAGAAGCTCCAGCTAAATGTAAACTAAAAATAGCTAAATCAACTGCACCTCCGGAATGAAATTCTGACGATGCTAAAGGTGGATAAACAGTTCATCCGGTACCAGCACCCAATTCAACTAATGATGAAGATAATAATAATAATAATGCTGGTGGTAATAATCAAAAACTAATATTATTTAATCTAGGAAATGCCATATCTGGTGCTCCAATCAGTAAAGGTAAAAATCAATTACCAAATCCTCCAACAAGTGCAGGCATTACCATAAAAAAAATCATGATAAAAGCGTGTGCTGTTACTATTACATTGTATAATTGGTAATCTCCATTAAAAATACCGTCACCACAAACACTTAATTCTGATCTTATTAAAGATGAAAAAAAAGTTCCAATTACACCTGCTAAAATAGAAAATAATAAATATAATGTTCCAATATCTTTATGATTAGTTGAAAATAATCATCTTTTTATACCCATATATAATTTATAATTAAGATCCTCAATAATAAATTGTTATAAATAAAAATAATCAAACAACATCAACAAAATGTCAATATCAAGCAGCCGCTTCAAAACCGAAATGATGAGTTGTTGTATAATGATTTTTTATTACTCTAAATAAATTTATTGTAATAAACAGTGTTCCAATAATTACATGAATACCATGAAATCCTGTTGCTAAATAAAAAGTTGATCCATAAATACCATCAGATATATTAAATGATGCTTCTTGATATTCATAAGCTTGACATGCAGTAAAAATAATAGCTAATATTATAGTACCAATTAAACCTACAATAGCTTCTCCTTTTAATCCACTAATAATTGCATGATGAGCTCAAGTAATAGTAACTCCTGATAATAATAATATTAAAGTATTAATAAATGGCACATCTCATGGATTAAATGGAGAAATAGCTTCAGGTGGTCATATTGAACCTAATTCAATAGTTGGAGCTAAACTCGAATGAAAATATGCTCAAAAAAAAGCAAAAAAAAACATAATTTCAGAAACAATGAATAATATCATTCCATATCTTAAATTTAATTGAACTTTTTGTGTATGGCGTCCTTCAAAAGTTCCTTCTCTAATTATATCTCTTCATCATACAATTCCAGTTAATACTACTAATAAAAATCCTAATAAAATGTAATATCCTCCATTTTCAATATTATGAAAATATAAAACAGTACCATTACATAAAATAAAAGCAGAAAATCCCCCTACGATAGGTCAAGGACTTATATCTACTAAATGAAAAAAATGTCGTTTTAAGTGTTTATTCATATTTATTTTAATTATTCTATTGTTGTTATTAATTTAATTGGCATAAATCCATGATTTACGCCACAAATTTCACTACACTGTCCATAATGTATCCCAGTTGTATGAAAAAATGCAGTTCCTTGATTTAATCGTCCAGGAACTGCATCTATTTTTACACCAATTGATGGAATTGTTCATGCATGTAATACATCTGCTGAAGTTACTAATATACGAATATGTGTTTTTATTGGTAATTTTGGAGCTGTATCTACTTCTAATAATCTTAAATCACCTAATTCTAGATCACTAGTAGGTATAATTCAACTTTCATAATTTTGAATATCACCTCAAATAGTATTATTATCATATTCTCAATATCATTGATGTCCAATTACTTTTAAAGTAATTGCAGGTTCTACAATTTCATCCATTGAATATAATAAAATAAAAGAAGGAATTGCTATTAAAGTTAATATTATAATTGGAAATAAAGTTCAAATAAATTCTAATAAAGTGTTATGATTAGCTTTGATTACACTTAAATTATAAAATAAAGTATATTGTTGTTTTAAATTTCTTCTATATTCTTGTTTAGGTGCTCAGTAAAATCGTTCTAATATCATTCATATTAGAATAAATAAAAAAAAAAAATAAAAATTAAAAATATATATACATAATTATATACA
>TARA_R110002167_G_scaffold31572_9_pt1 | contig 20948 bp, 10 predicted proteins | sample TARA_R110002167 | Tara Oceans TARA_R110002167 (sample SAMEA4398238) | marine metagenome | biome: Polar Biome; feature: [MES] marine water layer (ENVO:01000295) within the mesopelagic zone...; material: water (ENVO:00002006), including particulate matter (ENVO:01000060) such as......
GACAAAGTTGAAATCCGCTTGCCCATAAGAAATAAAGATTTAGGCCTAGTTGATCTTCCAGAGCAATTTCGTGATGTTGGGACCATAGAGCTTGGCTCTAGGGTGATATTTCAATCTGACTTAGTGGGGCAACAGAGCTGGTTGGGTAACTTAGTCCGTACCGAAGGAGCGATAGATGCAAATGCTCAACAACTTTATGTTGTCGCTCAAATCAACGATCCATACAAAGCAACGTCGACCAATAAATACCCGATTAAGATTGGGCAGTATGTTAAAGCTCAAATTGCTGGTAGAGCACTGCAAAACGTTTTGGTTGTTCCTAATTCAACAATTTATCAAGGTAGCTATGTTTATATCGTCGAAAACGGCGTTCTAAAACGTAAAGATGTTGAGCTTCGGTGGCAAAATAGTCAGCAAAGTATTATTGCCAAGGGTTTAGAAGCGGGTGAGCAACTAGTTTTAACCCCTCTTGGTCAAGTGAGTTCTGGCACACCGGTGAGTATCAAAGGTGATGAAACTGAGGACACTGATAAACCAACACGGCGACCTAAGGAGCTAAGAAGTGGTAAGAAAGGAGAGGCTTCATGATTGCTTGGTTCGCTAAAAACCATGTCGCTGCTAACTTATTGCTACTCAGTATTGTATTGGCGGGTTTATTTTCGCTGACCACAAGAATTCCCCTCGAGGTTTTTCCTTCCTTTGCAGCAGACACCATCAGTGTATCAGTATCTCTGCGCGGCTCAACGCCCGAGGATGTAGAGAAGGGCGTGGCAATTCGTATCGAGGAAGCGGTACAAGATTTAGAAGGTATAAAACATATAACAAGCCGCTCATCAGAAGGGTCGGCTTCGGTCATAATTGAATTGGAAAATGGCTATGATCCTCGAGAAAAACTAGCGGATATTAAAAGCCGAATCGATGCGATTAATACGTTTCCAGTGGACGCAGAAAAACCTATCGTTGCTTTGGCGGAACGCACAAGAGAAGTGCTTTCGGTCTCCGTGGCGAGTGATTATGGCGAGAAAGAAACCCGAGAATTTGCTGAGCATGTTCGTGATCAATTGCTCACCTTACCTAATGTTACGCAAGTTGAACTTAGTGGCGTACGTAACTATGAGATTGCCATTGAGATTAGCCAAGATGTCTTGCGTCAATACAACCTTACCCTAGCTAAAGTATCCAACGCGATCAGCAGTTTTAGCAGTGATGTGTCAGCCGGTAACTTAAAAACCGATGGTGGTGATGTACTTATTCGTTCTAAAGGTCAGGCTTATCGCAAAGATGAATTTGCCAATATCGTGATAAAAAATCAGGCTGACGGCACTATTATTCGTTTAGGGGATATCGCGCGAATTAGCGATGATTTTGAAGAAACACCAGTGCGTACCCGGTTTAATGGGAAACAAGCTGCATTCCTGGATGTTTATCGCATAGGCCCGCAAAGTGCTATTACGGTGGCTGACGAAGTAAAAGACTTTGTGGCCGCTCAACAAACAAATTTGCCGCAAGGTTTTGAATTAAGCTATTGGGATGATAACTCAGAGGTTGTCAAAAGTCGTTTATCGACACTGACAACGAATGCTTTGCAGGGGGGCATATTAGTCCTCGCGCTTTTGACTTTGTTTTTGCGCCCCGCTATTGCTTTTTGGGTGTTTATTGGTATCCCTGTATCGTTTATGGGGGCATTTTTAGTTATGCCATTATTTGGGATCACACTCAATGTCATTAGTTTATTTGGCTTTATTCTTGTTTTAGGAATAGTCGTTGATGATGCCATCGTCACTGGAGAAAACGTCTACACTCATCTGAAAACAGCCGAGTCTGGTGAGGAAGCCGCAATTCGCGGCACTTTAGAAGTTGCTACGCCAGTGACCTTTGGCGTACTAACCACCGTCGCGGCATTTTTGCCTCTCGCGTTTATAGAAGGGGCAAGAGGTGCTCTGTTCGCTCAGCTCCCAGTCGTGGTTATTCCTGTACTTATATTCTCCTTAATCGAATCAAAATTTGTGTTACCCGCTCATTTAAAGTATCTCAAACTTAGGAATAACAAAGGGCAGACGTCTAAGCTTGAACGTTGGCAGCAAGGATTCGCCGATGGTTTTGAACGAGCGATCCTTAAATACTATCAGCCATTATTAAAGCTTGCGCTTAATAATAAGCTCACCACCGTCAGTCTGTTTATGGCGACTTTTGTGATTATTTTGGCTTTAATTTTCAGCGGTTGGACTAAATTTATTTTTTTTCCCCGCATCCCGAGTGAAACGGTACGAGTAAGTTTGACTTTACCTACGGGCACACCATTTGAAGTGACTAATAATTACATCATTGATATGGCAGATAAAGCACGTGTTTTACAAGACAAATACCGTGAACCAGATACTAATCAAAGTGTGATTTTGAATATCCTAGCAACCACTGGCGGAAGGGGGGGAACAGCTAATGTTGGTCAGGTTCGCTTTGAAATTACCCCTGCAGAAAAGCGTGAATCAGAGATTACCTCGCCGCAATTAGTGGCAGAATGGCGCGATATGATAGGTGAAATCCCGGGTGCAGAAAGTCTGACCTTTAGAGCAGAAATAGGCCGAAGTTCAAACCCAATCGAAATACAGCTAAGCGCTAATTCACTGGGTACATTGCAAGAGGTGGCAGAGCTAATAAAGACCAGATTATCGACCTATCCAACCGTATTTGATGTCGCCGACAGCATGTCAGATGGTAAGCAAGAGCTACAAGTTGAATTAACAGAGCAGGGCCTAGCCTTGGGTTTAAATCGCGTTGCGGTTTCTACGCAAATTCGCAATTCTTTTTTTGGTGCACAAGTGCAGCGTATTCAACGGGGCAGGGACGACGTGCGTGTTATGGTGCGATTACCTCTCAATGAACGCCGCTCTATTGCTGATTTGCAGGATATCTTGATTACCACTCCCTCTGGTAGCACCGTTCCGTTATCAAATGTGGCAAGACTTATCCCTGGACAAAGTCCCTCAAGCATATTGCGCATTGATCGCTTTAGAACCTTAAACGTAAGTGCTGATATAGAAAAGAGCAACACTAACATGACAGTATTGCAGGCGGATTTAAGGTCCTACCTTGAGGGTTTAGTGAGCCAATATCCCGGCGTGAATTACACAATGGAAGGTGAAGCTAAAGAACAACAGGAGTCTTTTGGCTCATTGGCCTGGGCTTTATTATTTGTGTTTTTTGTCATTTATGCCTTATTGGCTATTCCATTAAAATCGTACTGGCAACCATTTATAGTTATGAGTGTTATTCCTTTTGGGATGATTGGCGCCGTACTGGGTCATTGGATCATGGGCATGGAACTGACTATCATGAGTCTACTTGGCATGTTAGCGCTCATCGGTGTGGTGGTTAACGACTCACTTGTATTAGTCGATTTCATCAATAAAAAACGCAGTGAAGGTATGGACTTAATGGACGCTGTCACCTCTGCTGGCATTGTGCGTTTTCGGCCTATCATGTTAACTAGTTTAACTACCTTCTTTGGCCTTATGCCATTATTGTTCGAAAAAGCTACCCAAGCACAGTTTTTGATCCCTATGGCCGTGTCTCTTGGCTTTGGTATAATTTTCGCGACCTTTATTACGTTGTTAATGGTACCGGTTAACTACCTATTATTAGAAAAAATGAAGCGGTTTTTGAATTGATTTTTACTGAGTTGAGCCATTTTGTTGAAGTAAAAGCAGGCTTTAAGAATAATGTCTGCTTGATTATTTAATAATTGATGAAAAGTTAGATACGTTTTTCTTAATACTCTTATAGTATTTTTAATAATACCTTTCTTTGATTTTGAATCTATCGTTTTTGTCAATTTCAGCGTAGTCTGACCGGTGTTTTTAGTCAGAGTGGGAAGTGGCATGTTGAAGCCCTTATTGGTGAGACAATTAAATCGGTTAATCTGTGGTGTCTTAGGCTTAGTTAGTCCAGCCAGTTTTGCATTTGGTCAACAGGTGCTTGATCTTTCAGTAGAGCAAGTGAACCTCGGGATTTATGGCGTTGCGGGGCTTATCATTGCTTTGCTTCTTTTTATATTTCTGTTAAAAATCAAACAAGGCAGTAGTCGTCGCAAGTTAGCCGCCCAAGCCCAAGAGATAAACCAAACATTCGCTTTACTGGACAGCTTTAATGAAGCCAGCATTCACCTCGACCAAGCTGGCAAAATTATTTTTCTCAACCGTGTCGGTTGTTATTTCCTAGGCAAAAAAACAGAAGATATTATTAATCGTGATTTCACTGACTTTTTTAGCCAACAAAACCTGTCTCAAATTGAAAGTAAGGTAAATGAAAATAGTCCAGGCAAAATTCAGATATTTGAACGTAATCGGCATTTAACCCTCGAGTTCAAGCGCTCTGCAGATTTTCTTCATCCAATAGCGATAGTCGTAACCATTGCCGATGTGACCAATAATCAACTAAAAATCGATAAACAACGCAGTGAAATTGAGCAGTATGAAAGCCGTTTAACCCTTACTAAATTGGGCAGAGTATGGCTTGATTTAGAAAAGAAAACTTATCTAGGTGACCACGTATTTGCCACTATGTTGCAGCGCGATGTTAGCGAATTATCGGGTAATTTAGGCCAATTCGCAGCGCTTATCGAACACTCAGACCTGTTTGCGTTTAACAAAACACTGGAAGAAACTAAGCGCCAGCCAACGGTTGAATGTCGATGTCACTTTAACAGTAAACAAGGGCCTATTTTAATTCAGTTATTTGGGCGAGTATGTCAGGTTAACGCCAAGGGAGAACCTGTAAGTATAGAATTTATGGTGCAAGACCAAAGCGAACTTGCTGAGCAAACTCGCCAAGCCGAGATCAGTGAAAATCTCACCAAAGCCTTACTCAATTCTTCTCGGCACGGGGTCTATTTACTTAACGATTCAAATCAAGTTGTTACTTGTAATAGTGCTTTTGAGAGTTTCTTTAGAACCAGTCAAAGTAAAATTATGTCACAAGACATCCACAATCTTGAATTCTTGCCAGAAGATATTCGACAACTTCATCCCAAAGCTGGTGGTGATATTCAGTTTTCACGCTTGGGTCAAAATAAAGAATTTACTATTAGCGCCTTGGACAAGAGTGTTCGTCATCTGCGGCTTAGTATAAAGTCTTATACTGATAAAAATGGTCATAAGGCCGGCATGGTAGGCATGATGGAAGACATCAGTGAGCTCAAAAAAGCCACATTAATGGCGCAAAGAGAGCGTAAGCGTTTTGATGACTTGCTCAATCTAGCGCCTTTGTCGATTGCTATCATGGACAGTCACGATAACTTAATACAAGGTAATCCTAGCCTCCTCAAACGCTTAGATACGACAGCCAAAGAACTCAAGAAAACCACGTTATATCAATTGTTTGCTGATCCTAATCATTCTGCCAAAGCCGCTAAAGAACTCAATAAAAATGGTAAACTACACCAGTTTAAAGCGAACTTAAAAGATAAGAATGGTAATACCTTAGCCAGTGAAATCAGCATAGATGTACTGGATACTGAACAACAAGAGTATTTATGTTGGATAGCCGATATTTCGGCTGAGCAATATCAATTGCATAAATTCGAACAACTGTTGGTTAATACCAGTGAACCCATGGCGATCTTGAGTGAACAAGGCTTTTCTCGCTTAAATGAGGCCGCCTGTGCGTTTTTTGATGTTGAAGATGAACAACAATTACTTGGCACTTTACCTAACGACGATGCCTTCAACAAAGATTCAGACACAGCTGAAGAATTAGCCAAACACATTGCACAAGTTAAACAAGAGGGACAAATGCAATCTCTGTTATGGGAGCATCAGGTCAATGGTCAGGCTTTACCTTGTCAACTAAGCTTAGTGCCTATTTTCAAAGCACAACAATGTGAAGCCATTCTATGTATCTGGAAAGATTTCAGAGCTATTAAAGAAGCTGAAAGAGCGCGACTTGAAGCCATTAACTTACATCAGGCCGCACAGCGCCAAGTGGCTGAAAAACAACAGCTCCTTGAAAACAGTCAAGATTTACTGGCCAATAAAGCGAAGAGTTTAGTCGATACCCAAACGCAGTTGCAGGCAGCTCAGGTTGACTTGTCGGCAAAGCAGAACACTATTTCAGACCTGCAACAAGCCCATCAAGATATCAGTAAGCAAATCCAACAACTGCAGCAAGAATATCAAAGCAGTCGCGATAAATTGGCACAAAGCCAAAGTGAAAATGAAGAACTTGCTGGCCAATTAGAAAGTTCGGTTTCAAAAGTGCGCGGCTTACAAGAACAACGAAACCAAATTGCTGATGCTTTACAATATTCCGAACGTAAATATTCCGCAGTGCAAAATCAGCTGGCACAAAGTGAAAAAGTCACACAAACCTTAAAACAAGAACAGGTATTACAACAACAAAAAATGGCTGGGTTTATTGGTCAAATAGATAATCTTAAACAGTCAATCACCCAAAAAGATCAACAAATTTCTGATGTAAGTGGCCAAATTAGCACCCTGCAATCACAATTAAGCAGCTCAGGTAGAACCACAGAAAAACTGCGTGAGCTTTTGATAAATCAGCGCAAAGCAAGTGCTCAGGCCGAACAAGAAAGAAGAGAGCTAGAGTTAGCCTGTCACAGTGCCCAGTCTGAACTTTCGACTAAGGCCCGCCATGTTGAGCATTTGCAACATGAAATGCATAAGCTTGAAGAGATGAGCCATCAACAGCAAGGCAATATGCAGCAACAGCATGCTCAATTGCAGCAAGAATTGGCCGCTAAACAACAGCTGTTATCAGATACACAGCACAAGTTGGATGAAACCCAACAGGCTTCGGCGCGCGAAAAAATAGAAAAAGAGCAGCAGCAAGCCGTGTTAAAAAGTTTGCAAAACGAATTAGTTGAAATGGAACATTCCGTTCAACAACGCCAAGAACAAATTAATCAAGCAAATCAACAATTACAGCTGCAACAAAGTCAGTTGCAAGCAGAGCTATTGGATAAACAGCAAAAACTGCAACAAAGTGAACTGATACTCAATGAGGCTAAACAACAAACTGATGCTGAGAAACAAGAAAAAGCCAAACAACAGGAAATTTTTGCACAATTACAACACGAATTAAGCCTGTTAAAACAGCGGGAGTTAGAGCAACAACAACTTATTATTCAAAGCGAACAACAATGGCAAGCGCAACAAGAGGCGCTGAAAAACGAAGCACAAATAAAGCAACAAGAACTGCAAGAAACCCAACAAAAATTGGATGAAAAACAACGTTTGGCCGATCTAGAAAAACGCCAGCGCATAGAGCAGCAACATCGCTTAGAACAGCTTACTGTGGAATTAGCTGACGTTGAAAAACGTGCCGTTAAACAACAGGCTTTGATGGACGGTAATGAAGAGCAACGTCGCCAGTTTTTGACCGAAATTGAAGAACAAAAGCATCAATTGCAAATTGCCTTGCAACAAGCAGAGCAACAAAATATTGATATGAAAAGTAAACTTGACGGTAACTTGCGTGAGCTCGAACAAGCTGAGTCCCAAGTCAATCAAACCTTGTCAGGTGAACAGAAATTGCAAGCTGAGCTTAACGAAGCACGGCACGCTGCTGAAGACTTAGCTAAGCGCTTACACCAACAAGAGCAGCAAGAAACAGCCTTGCAAAAGCAGCTAGCTGAGCAGCAATTAGCCCTTCAGGGTAGAGAGCAAAATATCCATGAATTGCAATCCAAACAAGCGGCCTTAACGGAAGAATTACAGCAAGTGCAGCAAGAATATAGTCAAAGTAAACAAAGCTTGGATGATCAAGATGACAGCCAGTCAGCATTGAATAAACAATTAGAAAAGCTGGAGCTGGAGCTATTGAATAGTAAAACTCAGTTAGAACTAAAAGAAAAATCCCTACAAGCCGCTCAACAACAAGTTGAAAGTAGTCAGTCACAACTTGCTCAGCAAGAACAAGCCTTGGTTGCCGCTCACAAAGTGGAGTTACAACAAGCTCAAGTTGAAGAACAACAAGAAGAGGCGCGTCCGGCTCCTCATTTCGCTCAATTACCTTTGCCCGCTAATGCCGAAGCCTGGTTTGATTTATTGCCCTATTTGCAAAAACAAACCAGTGCAGAGCCACTGCCTGTGGCACTCAATAAACTAATGGATGAGCTAGATTCCGACATCAAGCTTGCTGATGAGGCAATGAGCACCGAGGATCTTAGCAAAATTAAACTCAGTGTAAGGCAACTATTAGCCCTCGCAAATAGAGTCAACTCTATGGCTTTAATTGATCAAGTCACGCGTTTAGAGGCTGATTGCACCCAGGGTTTGATAGACAACATCACGATTGCTTGGCCAAGTGTGAAGAAGTCGCTAATGACTACCCTAAGGGTTATCTACTCACATTTACATGCTTAGTATTTGCATGTTAAACAATGGTGTCAGGGTCTGATTATATGCTTATTAGACGAGTACATAAATGCGCCAGTTAGTTTAGATATTCACTGGCCCAATTATTTTCACTTCACTTAAAAAGGTCATTCGTCCTTTTTTCTATGCTCGGCAACAGCATGCTGCTAATTGTTGAATTATATGGATTTTCACTTGGCATTTGATGTAGTAATATCGTCAGTTATGGTAAAGATGTTATACGGATGTGACGATGGTATTGTACTTTTTTGCCTATCGTTTAATTTTGGAAAAATTCAACAAATAAAGGTGTAGAAGGGATGTTACTCAAAAATACAATAGTTTCGAATTGGCTTTGCTTGGGTTTATTGGCCAGCGCCATGGTTTTGCTGAATGCGTGCGGGCCCGAACAAAACGCCAAAAACTGGAATGATACAGTACAGTCAGTGTCGAGCGGAGTGGTCAGTATTTATATCGATGCGCCAATGAGTTTCGACGGAAAATGGAATAGTAGTAGTTCTGCCACTGGTTTTATTGTGGACGCAAAAAAAGGCATTATTTTAACTAATCGCCACGTTGTCACTCCCGGTCCAGTGACAGCAAAAGCTGTATTAATAAATAACGAAGAAATTGACTTAACTCCCTTATATATCGATCCCGTGCATGACTTTGGATTTTATCGATATGATCCTGCTCAGATAAAATACATCCAGCCTCATGAATTTAGCTTAAGCGATAAAATGCCGAATGTGGGACAAGAGATCCGCATGATAGGTAACGATGCGGGGCAAAAAGTGTCAATTTTAGATGGAACGATATCACGACTTGACCGCGACGCACCATTGTATGGCAAGGGCCAGTACAACGACTTTAATATCTTTTATATTCAGGCAGCAACTGCATCGACGGGTGGATCATCCGGTTCTCCTGTGATTAACATTGATGGTGAGGTCGTTGCCCTAAATGCTGGCAGTCAAAATAATTCGGCCAATGCATTTTATTTGCCTTTAGATATAATTAAAACAGCCTTACAGCAGTTGCAAATCAACCAAAAGATTAGTCGAGGCTCGATTTTAAGCACACTCACATCCACTCCTTATGCAGAGTTAACGCGTTTAGGCTTAAGCGAAGAGCTTGAAAGTCAGTATCGCCTCGCATTTAGTGACCGCCAAGGCATGTTGGTGATTAGAAGCATTATTCCGGAGAGTTCTGCCGCAAAATTACTCGAAGTGGGTGATATATTACTTGAGGTAGAACAGCAGCCAATTGCAGATTTTTCTGCACTAGAGACCATTCTGAATGAGCATGTAAATCAAGATGTTGAAATTCAAGTATTGCGAAGAGGCAAAAGCTTGTCTGTCAGTGTTGAAGTCAGTGATTTAGATGAAACAAGCCCCTCCTCTCTAGTTAAATGGGATGGCAGCATATTTCATACTTTGTCCTATCAACAAGCTCGACATTTTAACAAAGCCATTCGAGGCGTGTATGTTGCTGCGTCGTCTGGTGGTTTCAAAAAAGCTGGCGTACCAAATAGAAGTGTTATAACTGAGTTTAATGGGGTGCGTGTTGATACCGTTGAAGAGTTACAAGATCAGCTTAGTCAAATCGAAAGCGGTCGAAAAATTAATCTTCGTTACTTCGATTTCGATACGCCAAACACAACAAATTATGCTCTGGTTGAACTCCAGCGAACTTGGTTTGAACACAGCTATTGTCAAAAAGATCTTAAATTAGGCTACTGGCCCTGCATAGATACAGCAGCTCCAGAAAATATAGCTGCGCCGGCAACTTTAGCGAATAAAAATCAGAATGTAATCGTCAGGGATATCGAAGACTCTTTAGTTAGAGTGAATTTCAACAGTCCGTATGCGATACAGGGACGCATGGGAAATGACAGTCGTGAAGGAACTGGGGTTATAGTCGATGTCGCAAAAGGCTGGGTTGTGGTTTCTCGAAGCATTGTTTTTAGTAAATTAGGTGATGTAAAACTGACCTTCAAAAATCGTTTAGAAATAGAAGGCCGAGTTGAGTATATTCATCCACTGCATAATCTGGCTATGATCTCTTACTCTCCACAAGATTTAGGTGATATACCTGTATCTCAACTACGTTTTAGTAACAAGCCGATGGTATCTGGCGACGCCATTGTGCAAACCGGACTTAACAATGAAGGCGTTGTTGAATATCGACAAACTAATATCGACACGGTGGATGAACTTTGGTTGCGGCAATTTACTGTACCGCAATATATTGAAAAAAATATTAAAGTCGCTTATTTGGTTAATCCCAATACCGTCATTGATGGTGTGATAGCTGATACCGATGGCAATGCACTGGCGTTGTGGACATACTTTGAAGAAAGTAACGAAAATGGCAAAGATCCCAATTATATTTTGGCGGGCATGCCGATTCATTACGTCAAAGAATTAATTGCCTTAGCCAGCGGTGAACGCGAGGTTTTTTCATTCGATTTAAGGTTGAGTCAGATTGCTCCTGTTTACGCATTGCAAATGGGCTTACCTGAAGAATGGTTGTTAAAATTACAAGAGCAAAACCCAACTGAAAACAAACTATTGGTAGTCGTAAATGTACCGGTTAGTGCGAAAAGTGCTAATTTTCTTAAGCGCGGAGACATTTTGTTAGAGATTGATGGTGTTGCCGTTTCATCCTTTAAACAAGTCGAAACACTGTCGCAAAAACCGCTAGTCAGTGTCACCTATTTTAGTGAGGGACAGGTTAATTCTGTGCAAATACAAACCAATCTGTTAACTGGCAATGATATCGAACAAGTATTCTTTTGGTCAGGACTGTATTTGCATGCACCGCACCGAGCTGCTCAGTTGCAAGGAAACGTTAGTGCCAGCGGAGTGTATGTTGCTAGTTATCAATTTGGTTCACCTGCAACGCGATACGGAATGTATGCAATGCGACGTATAATTGAAATTGACGGACAAACCATAGCAACCACAGATGATTTTGTTGCAGCCGTTAAAGGTAAAACACATCAAGCATCGGTATTAATTAAGTCGATGGATTTTAGCAATGTACCTACGGTTACTACCCTGAAATTAGATAAACATTATTGGCCATTTTACGAAATGTCATATATCGATGGCGAGTGGCAAAAGGTCATGCATTAGATTAGAGCGTCAATATAAAGAGAGCCATTGGCTTCCATAAGCACAGAGTTTGATAATGGCTTAGTTAGGTCTGCTGTATGGATTTTTTTGGGGGGGGAGCAATTCAGATTATAGCCTTGAATTTCCCCTTGTTACTGAAGCAAAAGGAAATTGGTTTCCGTCAATGGTTAACCAGGATACTAAGGTATTACCGGGCACTTTGTTGGATGGTCATATCGCCCTTTATATTAAAAAGTTGCCCAGCTGACATCGTGTTTCTTGCCGTTAGGCGCGATGCACATACTTAGGTGGTATTCGAATAAAAGTCAGTATTTGTCCTATTTTTTAGTCCATAAAATTATGGACTAAAATGGCATACATAGTGGTATTTTTACGAGTCTAAAATATCAACAACTGAGCATTTTATTGAAAAGTTATCGTCTTGCATGCTAGCCTAATTATATGAGTAAAGAGAAATCCACTGACTATGAAAAAGGTAGCCTTAGTTTAATTGGCGCGGTTTCGATGGGAACCGGTGTGATGATCGGTGCAGGAATATTTGCCTTGACCGGACAGATTGCCGATTTGGCTGGTACATGGTTTCCCTTGGCATTTTTTGTGGCGGCCATCGCCGCTAGCTTCAGTGCTTATTCGTATGTAAAGCTTGCTAACGCTTATCCCTCGGCTGGCGGCATCGCTATGTTTCTGAAGAAAGCCTATGGCCGTTCTTTGATGACAGGCGCATTAGCGCTATTGATGTATTTCTCCATGATTATCAACGAGAGCTTGGTTGCCCGGACATTTGGTACCTATACCTTGCAGTTGTTCAATGCTAAAGACAGAGATTGGTTGATACCTGCGCTTGGCGTAGGACTCTTGGTATTTGCGTTTTTTATCAATGTGCTGAGCAATAAATTTATTCAGTCACTCTCTTTTGTTACGGCATTTATTAAGATTGCAGGTTTAGCCTTATTGGCAATAGGTGGGCTTTGGGCCTCAGGTCTGAGCTTCGAAAGTACTTCAGTTATTCCTCGCGAAACCGGTGTAAGTAGTTTCCTTGGTGCAGTCGCTTTGGGCATACTTGGCTATAAGGGCTTTACTACCATTACTAATAGTGGAGGCGAGATCAAAGAACCCCATAAAAATGTGGGCCGGGCTATCGTTATATCGATCTTAATATGCACAGTGCTCTATGTGTTAGTATCACTTGCAGTGAGTGCCAACCTTTCTATCGACGAAATTGTTAAAGCAAAAGACTACTCTCTTGCCGAGGCGTCTCGTCCTGCTTTCGGCCAATTTGGTCTCTGGTTTACTGTTGGTTTTGCAATTATTGCCACAGTGTCAGGTGTCATAGCTAGTGTGTTCGCCGTTTCACGCATGTTAGCTATGCTGACAAAAATGCAGCTCGTCCCTCATCGCCATTTGAAAATGCCCGGCGACATACAAATGCACACACTTATCTACACGGTAGTCATTGCGATTGTGCTCACCATCTTTTTCGATTTAAGTCGTATCGCTTCACTTGGGGCAATTTTTTATATCATTATGGATATTGGAATCCATTGGGGTGTTTTCAAACATCTGCGCAAAGACGTCGAGGCGAACCCAGGCATTCTCATCACGGCTATCGTACTTGACGTCATCATATTGATTTCATTCCTGTGGGTTAAAGTGCAATCAGACATGCTGGTGGTCTGGGCTTCGTTGATCGGACTTGCTGCTATTTTCTTCGGCGAAAAATATTTTCTTAAGTTACATAAAAATGATGACGAGGATCCAAATTATACATAGTAATTATCCAATATAGTTCGGATAAGCCCTGTCCACGAGTTCAGTAGCGGCGTTAATCGCTTATTGCAAAATAGGTAATTTCCTAGTTTCCCAGTCCAATTTAGCCAATTTTGATGGCCGTCTCTTTAGTTTCTCTTCAGCTCAATTACATAAATATGTGAATTGCATAAGGTCTGGGTATTTATCTAGTGAATACTGTGAATTTTCTGCTTAGATTATGTAGTTTTTTCATGTTTCATTTGATTTTCTGACAACTTAGTTATTACTAAACTTTAAATATCTATTAAAAACAATTGCTTAGGTTCTTGGCATGGTCTTGGCTTTATTCTACTAAGTAACTAATCAAACAGGAGTAAAAGTATGGAAATCTTTCAAGCTATTCGCAAAGATCACGAAAAACAAAGACTCTTGATGAAAATTTTGGTCGAAACTTCAGGTGATTGTGAAAGTCGTCAAGATTTTTTCTCACAGTTAAAAGAAGAGCTTAAGCAACATGCAAAGGCAGAAGAGCGACATTTTTACTCTCCTTTAATGGAATCTAATAAAACGATTGAAGAGTCCAGGCACGGTATTGCTGAGCATCATGAGATAGAGGAAATAGTAACTAAGCTAGAGGAGACTGACATGAGTTCTTCTGCTTGGCTGCACTATATGAAGAAGCTGCAGGAGCTTGTTCTCCATCACTTAGATGAAGAGGAGCAGACGTTTTTTAAACATGCAGATGCCGTGCTTGGCGATAAACAAAAGGATGAGTTAGCCAACGATTATGAGCACGAGATGAAGCATCATTGATAATGAAGAGGCATTGGGTTAAACCCAATTCCCCGAATATGAAAAATATTGGTGGACGATCAAACGTATCGCCAGCGACACAATTATGATGACAAAATCGAAGAGAAGATATTGGTTTCAATTGACTATTCTTCTCTTCGGTCGGAGGTGAAATGCAAAATTTGAAATTAAAAGCGGGAGAGCGATTTCCACATATTGAAGTAAAAACGCAGGACGGGCGACTTATTCCCTTGGTTAACGTCGAACCCCAAGCTGCGCTGGGAAAGTGGACTTTGGTTGTTGTTTACAGAGGACAGCATTGCCCTATCTGTTTAAAATATCTGAACGAGCTTGAGCTTTTTACTGGTCGCTTTGGGGCTCTAAACATTGATATTGTAGCGGTGTCTGCTGACAATAAGCAGCAGTTGGAGCAGTTTAAGGTCAATGGCTTAGACACAAGCTTCTCTATTGCTTTAGAGTTGCAGTTGGAAGATATGAAAAAATTGGGACTTTATATTTCAGAGCCTACTAGTGATTCTGAAACCGATCATTTGTTTGCGGAGCCTGGTTTATTTTTGGTCAATCCTAAAGGTGAAACGACAATGATTGAGATTGCAAATGCGCCTTTTATTCGGCCTAACATTGATCAATTTGTGACTGGATTGGAGTTTGCAATGGAAAATAGCTACCCAACACGCGGTACACATAGTTATTAGTACGCACAGTTATTAGAAATGTAGGCGAGGCACAAGCCTCGCTTTCCAGTTTTTACCGCTTATTCAAAGATGCGCTTAAAATCTATGAGATAAACTACTGACCTAAGATATTTCAAATTAGATTGCAAAACTCACTTTCCAATATCTGACCAACTTAGCGCAAATTTCGCTAAATACTTCTGAAGCCGACTTGAGTCGTTGTTCGACGCTTTTAGTTCGCGACTGACGTTAAATAACGCTCGACCTGCAGCGGCCATAGAATTGAATTGCTGGCATACTTGTAATACATAGTTTAATTGGTGGCGATCAAATTCATCCATATTGGCAATCTGTATTGCGCTTAATTTACTGTCTAGCAGTTTTATGTCACTCGATTTACCAACGAGTGACCACAGACTTTCTAAGCGCATTATCTCATCTTTAACATCGTCTACTGAAATGCGTGATGATTCAGCTAAGGTACTCATCCGCGTGATAGCCGAAGACAAATCACGAAAATTACCTGACCAACTGGCCTTAGGAGATTGGGCAAATCGAATAAATAACTGTTTAGCTTCTTTATTGAATTGCACTCGTTGTCCAGTTTTCTTGGCAAATAAGTCTAATTCGAACTCTAAATTTACCGGAATATCTTCTAGACGCTCTTGCAAGGAGGGGAGCTGATAACTCCAAAGGTTGATCCGCGCGAGTAAGTCTTCTCTGAATTGACCCGACTGAATCTGTTCTTGTAAATCACGGTTAGTTCCAGCAATCAGTTGAAAATTACTGCTCACTGTTTTATCGCTACCGACCGGATGAAAACATTTATTTTCTATGGCATGTAATAACATTGCTTGCTCTTCCAAGCCCAATTCGCCAATTTCATCTAAAAACAATACGCCATTATGAGCAGTGATTAAGAAACCGTCCCGCGAACTTTGTGCGCCAGTAAAGGCGCCTTTGGTATGACCAAATAAAGCAGCCATGGCGTTTTCACCCTTTAAAGTGGCGCAGTTTACTGCGACAAAAGCACCTTTTACGGTTGAACGTAGTTTCTTCAGTTGGTAAATCCGTGAGGCGAGTTGTGATTTACCTGAACCTGTTGGTCCAGTCAGCAATATCGGCTCTAGCGAACGAATGGCCACTTTTTCAATTTGGCTGATTAAGCGATTAAAAGCCTCATTTTTAGTGGCAATACCGCCTTTAAGTACGTCTTTTCCCTCGTTGTGTTCAATATCAAACCGCGTGGCCAATTGATCATAGCGGGATAAATCTAAATCAATAATTTGAACTTTACCCACTGACTTGTTGGGATTGTTATGATCAGGCGATGTTTGGATTAAACGCCCCGGAAAATGACGACTTTCAGTCAGTAAATAACTGCAAATTTGCCCCACGTGAGTACCCGTAGTGATATGAAATAAATAATCATTTCGGTCAGTATCAAAGTTTTGCTGTTTACACCAATCAAACAGCTTGGCATAAACCTCTTCAAAGTCCCACGGGTTAAGGAAGTTGATGGCATGCAATTCAACCTGTGTTTCAGGCGAAACACTAGCAATATCACTCAGCACCGTATGAGCTAGTTTACTGCTGTGATTATCATGTAGTAAGTGCAATTGATCGACAATCATATCTACTTGACTGCATAAACCAACATTGGGTCGCCATTTATTCCAACGGTCTGTGCGTTTACCAAAAAAATCTAATTGGATACCTAAGGGACTGATTATCACTAAGTTCTTCATTAATATTCTATCCATATAGATACTTAATTATCTATAAAGAGTATTTATATTTTGGGCTTTAGTCCAATGAATATCTGTATATTCTGTTTTGACTTTTTTTATATGTTTAAAAACAGTAGCTTGAGATTATTTTTTGAGGTTTTTTTCTATTTGGCACACCGCTTGATATATATACGATGTGATTTGATCGTCATGATTATGAATCATGCCGGTGCACTTAGTTTTACCAAAGAGTATGCCAATCACAAAAGTAATTTTGGGTAGCTCAGTGGATAGAGTTGCGAAACATATTTCGCCGCTCATGGGTTCGACTCTCATCTTAGGGCGCGTAAAAGGGCTCGAAACCATATTGCTCTTGAGGGCTTGATGAAAGAGGGAGTGAGTCTGACCACTTGAAAAATCCAAGATAAGTGAAACAGTCAATAAATAGGAGCAGTGGCTGACAGGGACGTCTGGGAAATAGGATAACCATGCCACAATAATGAAGGAAAAAAGACCATGTGTGGATCACAACAAGTTAATTACAACACAATTTTGACGGGAAGCAGTGCCCCCATAAAGGCATGGACCAAAGGGGTGCCATTTGAAGAAAAAGCCCAACAACAGTTACGCAATATCGCTTCTTTGGCACTGGTACATTCGCATATAGCCGTTATGCCTGATGTCCATTATGGATTGGGGGCTACCATAGGCAGTGTTATTCCTTCGGTTGATGCAGTAATTCCTGCAGCGGTCGGAGTAGACATTGGCTGTGGCATGGTGGCTGCCAAAACAAGTTTACGTGCACAGGACTTACCCGACAATCTAAGGGATATCCGTCATGCCTTTGAAGCTGCAGTACCTCATGGCAGGACCAGTCGCGGTAGAGGTCGTCAAGACAGAGGGGCGTGGCACAATATTCCTCCTCTAGTAGCAAGTGAGTGGTTGGGCTTGTTGGCAAGGTTTGAACGGATATGTGAAAAACATCCGCGTATCAAAAATTGCAATAATGTCAGCCACTTGGGCACGATGGGAACGGGTAATCACTTTTTGGAATTATGCCTAGATGAAAACAACGCTGTATGGTTGATGTTGCATTCGGGTAGCCGGGGAGTTGGTAATTTAATCGGTAACTATTTTATTGAACTTGCTCGAAAAGAGATGGAGCGCCATCAAATCAATTTGCCAGATAAAGATTTGGCTTATCTAAAAGAGGGCAGTGATTACTTTGATGATTATGTCGAGGCAGTTGAGTGGGCACAAGATTATGCAGCAAAAAACCGTGAGATTATGATGGTTAATGCCATTAGTGCTTTACGTAAGGTATTGAAGGTCACGTTTTCTGCTACCGAGATGGCGGTAAATTGCCACCATAACTACGTTTCGCGGGAGCATCATTTTGGGAAAAATTGTTATATCACACGAAAAGGGGCGGTGAGAGCGCAAAAGGGTGAGTTAGGGATTATTCCTGGCAGTATGGGCGCTCGTTCTTTTATCGTACGTGGCTTAGGCAATCCTGACAGTTTTAATAGTTGTAGTCATGGTGCTGGGCGAGTGATGTCCCGTACCCAAGCTAAAAAAATATATAGTGTTGATGATCAAATTGCGGCTACAAAAGGTGTGGAATGTCGTAAGGATGAAGGTGTGATTGACGAAATTCCTCATGCTTATAAAGATATCGATGCGGTAATGGAAGCGCAAAAAGATTTGGTGGAAGTACTACACACACTCAAACAAATCGTATGTGTTAAAGGATGAAGTGCGAACAAATAGGGAGCTCAGAATGATACAGCAACAACAGCCAACTGTTTATATTGATGGCTCAATGGGCGAAGGTGGAGGGCAAGTGTTAAGAACGGCCTTGACACTCGCCATGCTAAAACAGCAAACAATAGAGATCGTTAACATTAGAGCAAAGCGAAAAAATCCAGGTTTATTGCGCCAACATTTAACCTGTGTACGCGCCGCCAAAGCAATTTGCAATGCACAAGTAGCAGGTGATGAACTCGGTTCGCAAGCCATTAAATTTAGCCCCGGTCAGATTTGTCCGGGCCAATATCATTTTAAAATTGGTTCAGCCGGCAGCACGTCGTTGGTCTGTCAAACTGTATTGCTACCTTTAGCTTTTTCAAACAGCTCATCAACGGTGACGTTCGAGGGCGGTACCCACAATGGTATGTCTCCATCGCTTACTTTTTTACAAAGGTCTTTTTTACCTTTAATACAAAAGATGGGTATTTCTACACAAGTAATAGTTGATAAATTAGGTTTTTATCCTGCTGGTGGAGGGAAATGGAGCTTAACAATTGAGCCTTGTAAAACTTTGTTAGGTATTGAGCTGATTGCTGACGCAGCTAATAACAGCGAGATACCTAAGCAAGGGCTAACGATAAGCGCGATGATTAGCCAATTACCAATAACTATTGCTGAGCGTGAAATAGCTGAGATGCGAAAGTTACTAGACTTGAGCGAGAATTGCACAGAACTGGTGAATGTGCCAACAGCCGGTCCGGGGAATATTGTGAATATCAGCCTATCGCACAACTATCATCAGAGCGTGTTTGAGCTGGTGGGCAAGCTTGGGGTGTCAGCAGAAAAAGTGGCTAGGCGCACTGTAGGTCGCTATCGTCAGTTTGTTCAGTCAGGTGCCATAGTCGAGGAGCATCTAGCCGATCAACTGTTATTGCCACTCGCTATTGCAGGTTCAGGTTGTTTCTGCACAACTCTGCCTAGCCAGCATACAACGACGAATATAGCACTTATTCAGCTGTTTAATGCTGGGCAGTTTGTTATTCAAAGTCTAGCTGAAAACCGCTATAGAATTTCTCTTTAGTGCTCGGCTAATGTGCCTATTTAGCCAAGTTGAGTAGCTTAAATCCTTATAAATTTACCACTGTAATTTGCGGCTTTGGCGTGCAGTTGTCGAGCACATAAAACTGCTCTTGGTCAGCTAAATGCCACCAACGTTGCCAAACGCCAGAGGCGTGGTTGTCAACCAATTGTTTATTATCTAAAGGAGGCACTATACTGGGTGCAGACTCTAGCAAGCCTTCTGCGGTGCGGCGTTTAAGCATGCTCGGGCACAATAGACTGGGATCGTCCAAACCCATACTCCCCACTAATTCATATAAACTATGCAAAGTATTGTGCTGAAATTGCTTAACCCTTAAACTTTTGGCCTTGACATCAATCCCTTTAGAACGTTTTGGATCTTGTGTTGCAATGCCTGTGGGGCAGGTATTGGTATTACATGAACGAGACTGAATGCAGCCTAAGGCCATCATCATGGTGCGCGCCGCGTTGACGGTATCGGCACCCATGGCCATTTTAGACAATAAATCAAAGCTACTGGCGCTTTTACCTGAAGAGATTATGCGTATTTCATTACGCAAACCCACACCAATAAGTGCCTGATGCACAATGTTAGTCCCTTCAAGACACATCATTCCCAAACGATTACTAAATTCTACCGGTGCTGCCCCTGTGCCGCCCTCAGCGCCATCAACCGTAATAAAATCAACCAATATACCAGTGCTCACCATTGCTTTGCATATCGCTAAAAACTCAGCTGGATGACCCACGCAGAGTTTAATACCAACCGGTTTGCCGCCACTGAGTTCGCGTAATTGAGCAACAAACTCAAGCAGTTCAATGGGGGTGTGGCATTCGGGATTCATGGCAGGTGATACACAGTCCTCATCTTTGGATATCCCCCTTATTTGCGCGATTTCGTCACTGATTTTTGCCTTAGGCAGCATCCCCCCATGCCCAGGTTTTGCACCTTGGCTGAGTTTGATTTCTATCATCTTTATCGCGTCACGAGAGGCCATTGCTGTAAATTTTTCTTGGTCGAAACGGCCTTCTTTGGTGCGACAACCAAACAAACCTGTACCTATTTGCCAGATAATATCACCACCATGTTTTAAGTGATAAGGGCTAACGCCACCTTCACCAGTATTGTGAGCAAAACCACCCAGTTTAGCTCCCAAATTGAGGGCTTCAATAGCGTGACTACTGAGTGCGCCGTAGCTCATCGCTGAAATATTTAACAATGAAGCTGAATAGGGTAAGGCGCATTGCGAACTACCAAACAACAATCGTTTGCTTTGTTCTTTTACTATTTTTGGGTGCATGGAATGCCAAATACTTAAATAATTAGTTTCCATTAAATCGCGCTGAGTACCAAAGGGTAGGGTGTCGTTAACATTTTTGGCGCGACGATACACCAGCTCACGTTGCTCCCGACTGAAGGGTTTTTCTTCAGTATTACTGGCGATAAAATATTGCTGAATTTCAGGACGAATTGACTCCATCAAATAACGTAGATATGCCAAGACTGGATATAAACGATTTAGGGTATGAGAGCTAAAAAAATAATCATATAAACCTGTCACGGTAAAAATCAGCATCAGTGCTAAAAATAATAGCGAAGGGATATTAGGCAAATACCAAAAAGTGAAAAGTGCCGTGGTG
>TARA_R110002167_G_scaffold352008_1_pt1 | contig 20913 bp, 22 predicted proteins | sample TARA_R110002167 | Tara Oceans TARA_R110002167 (sample SAMEA4398238) | marine metagenome | biome: Polar Biome; feature: [MES] marine water layer (ENVO:01000295) within the mesopelagic zone...; material: water (ENVO:00002006), including particulate matter (ENVO:01000060) such...
ATTCATCGATACAGATAAAGATGGGATAGCTGATGCTCGGGATCCATGCGCCAACACCCCCAGCGGGATTCGGGTTGACGGCACGGGCTGCGAACAGGATAGCGACAGCGATGCCATTACAGACTCACGGGATCAGTGCGCAGGAACACCCGTAGGTGCCAAGGTTGACCTAAATGGCTGTATTGTAGAGCTGATGGAACCGATAAATTATGATTTGCGGGTGGAAGCCAGCGTCAAGGTAATCGTCGCCAAGTCATAATCTTAATCAGGGTAGCAACAAGGCCGCGCAGCAAACCGCGGCCTTTTCCGTTTCTGATGACTAAGTACTACTGTCTATACAAATCCATTAAAATCGATCCCGAAACATGAAAAATACCGCGCCTAACAAACAGCACCCCGCCCACAGGTAATCCAGCTTCAACGGTTCTTTCAGATAAAAAAAACGGTAAAAGTGGGTAATCTTTTTTCTTTGATGCACCCGTCTCATGAATATTGATCAGCGGTGACGCAAATGTTAATCAGGTAAAAAGAGCGGCTGTTGGCCCCATACCAGACATTGAACGTACGGCTGATTTCGGCAGTAGCTGCACCCAATACAGACGTCACTGACACAACCATTGAAGTCGATGTAGAACGGATTTAAAACCTTTTTAGCTCTGTTGTGATTATTCACCTCGTTAAACGATTTTACTCGCTTAACTATGTGTCCAGAAAATGTGGGACCGATCAGATATCGTCGTGGGTCAAGTTATCGCCGACCTTGACCGGAATCTCGATAATCGTCACGCTCTTCGCATCGCCAATGTCGGGCACAGGAGCTGCAATAAAACCTGTCATGACAGGTACCTCAGCAGGTCCAAGGCGCGGCGTCGCTGGTATCGATTGCAAACATCTCGATCGCCTTCTCTAGTTGAGACGGCTCAACGACTCCTTGGCGCACCAATGCTTCGATTCCGGCAATCGCGATATGTTGCCGATCGACTTCAAAGAAACGCCGCAATGCCTGGCGACTGGCGGAACGACCGAAGCCGTCGGTACCGAGAATGGTGATCGGGGTGCTCAAATAGGGCGCAATCTGCCCCGGGAACGCCCGCACGTAATCGCTTGCAACGACAATGGGCTCGGCACCATCGAGGAGCTGGCTAACATGTGACTGGGCCGGATTTCTCCAGGCTTTCAGGCGATTATCACGCTCAATCACTGCGGCTTCGCGCGCCAGTTCGGTGAACGAGGTGGCCGAGAAGATATCGCTGGCTATCCCAAACTCCTGCTCCAGTAGCTCTGCGGCCGCAATTACTTCAAGCTGGATCGTGCCGGAGCCCACCAGTTTGATCCGAGGGGCCTCGGTTTTCCCAGAGCTGCGAAATGGGTAGAGACCGCGAATTATATCGTCGCGAATGTCATCGGGTATCGACGGCTGGGCGTAGTTTTCATTCATCACTGTGATGTAGAAAAACTCGTCGCGTTTCTCGTCCATCATCCGCACCATCCCATATTCCATGATGACCGCTAACTCATAGGCGAAGGCCGGATCATAGGCACGGCAATTGGGAATGGTGGCAGCCTGGAGATGGCTCGATCCATCTTGATGTTGCAGCCCTTCACCGGAGAGGGTGGTGCGACCGGCGGTGGCACCCAGCAAGAATCCGCGTGTGCGCTGGTCTGCTGCAGCCCAAATGAGATCACCAATCCGTTGAAAACCGAACATCGAGTAATAGATGTAGATCGGCAGAGTCTCCACATCGTGAACGGAATAGGCGGTACCCGCTGCTGTCCAGGAGCTGATTGCACCTGCCTCGGTGATACCTTCTTCGAGCAGTTGGCCATTTTTTGCTTCTTTGTAATAAAGCATCGAGCTCATGTCTTCGGGATCGTACAGTTGACCTTCAGGGGCGTAGATACCGATCTGGCGGAACAGGTTGTCCATACCGAAGGTTCGCGCCTCGTCAGCGACGATGGAGACAATCCGGGGGCCAAAGGACTTGTCCTTCAGGAGCCTCGATAGCATTCGAACGGCTGCCATGGTGGTGGACATATTCTTACCGTCGGCTTCAAGTGCGAAGTTGGCGTAATCCGCCAGCTCAGGGCGCTTTGGCGCGGGGTTAGTTGCTTTCAGAGAGCGCTGAGGAAGGAACCCTCCCAGTGATGAACGCCGCTGCTTCAAGTAGACTATCTCTGGACTGTCGTCGGCAGGTTTATAGAACTCAAGTGCTTCGACTGCGGCATCAGATAACGGCAGATCAAAGCGATCACGGAATTCGAGCAGCGCTTTAACATTAAGTTTTTTAGCTTGGTGCGCAGACATACGGGACTCGCCTGCGCCACCCATCCCATAACCTTTTTTGGTCTTGGTCAGGATTACGGTCGGCTGACCCTTGTGAGCTTTGGCGGCGGCAAAGGCGGCATAGATCTTTTTCATGTCATGGCCACCGCGTTTGAGCGCGTGGATCTCTGCATCGCTCATATGGCTCACCAGCGCTGCGGTCTCAGGGTCAATATCAAAGAATTTAGCGCGGTTGTAGTCACCATCTTTGGAACCCAGGTCCTGGTACTGGCCATCCACCGTTTCGGCGAAACGGCGCAGCAACACATGGTTCTTATCCTGGGCAAACAGGCTGTCCCACTCAGACCCCCAAAGCACCTTGATCACGTTCCAGCCGGCACCGATGAACAGGGATTCAAGCTCCTGAATGATCTGTCCGTTGCCGCGCACAGGACCGTCTAGCCGTTGCAAGTTGCAGTTGACGATAAACGTGAGGTTATCGAGGCCTTCGCGTGCGGCAAGGCTGAGACCGGCAATAGATTCTGGCTCGTCCATCTCGCCGTCACCGAATACGCCCCAAACGTGGCGGCCTTCGGTTTCGGCAAGCTCGCGTGCCTGCAGGTAGCGCATGAAGCGTGCCTGATACACGGCACTTAGCGGTCCGAGCCCCATCGATCCGGTCGGGACTTGCCAGAACTCTTTCATCAACCAGGGGTGGGGATAGGAGCATAGGCCCTCGCCGGGCACTTCTTGACGGTAATTAGCGATATCCTGCTCGCTCAGCCGACCCTCCAGAAAGGCACGGGCATAGACTCCTGGCGCAGAGTGGGCCTGGAAGTAAACAAGGTCTCCGGCGAAATCGTCGGTTCGGCCGCGAAAGAAGTGGTTGAAACCAACTTCGAAGATCTCTGCGGCAGACGCGTAGGAGGCGATATGCCCACCGAGTTCTCCGTAGGCCTTGTTGGCTCGCATCACCATCGCCAGCGCATTCCAGCGAATGATCGAGGTGATACGCCGTTCGAGGTCCATATCACCCGGATAGACCGGTTGCCGGGCAAGCGCAATGGTGTTGCGGTAGGCCGAGTAAGGCAATCCATTAGTGGTGACACCTAAACGATGAGCGTGGTTAGACAGCTGCGACAGGATAAATTGTGCGCGCTCTGGACCCTGGGTGTCGGTCACAGCCTCAAGGGCGTCGATCCAGTCAGATGTTTCTATGGGGTCAGGGTCGTGACGGGTAATTGCCGAGTTAAATTTATTATTCATCTGGAACCTCTCATTCCTGAAGCTAATGGCTATACCAACTGATTTAAAACAATCGGCATAACGCCACAGGAGGGCTAGCGATAGCTCAGCGAGCGAGTCTATTGAGCGGGGCTCGCTGATTTTAATCAGGCGGGTTAGTGGGTCGTCACGAAAGTTGTGCTCTTGGCAGTATGGCCCACTATGAGCCTTCTGCCTTCTGCCTTCTGTCATCTAGCGATTCTTGGGTGCCGCACCCGATCGCAGAGAACGATGCTCCACTAAAGCGGCATCACCGTTCAGTAAAAATATCTTCTTGCTTGTGGCGGGATTTAGGCAGCGGGGCATTGAAATCTTCCGCAGATCTTTTCCCCAGCGCGACTAACACCACACTGGTGAAACCTTTTCCCCGAAGTCCCAGCGCTTGATCCAAAATAGCCGGATCAAAGCCTTCCATGGGGCAGGCGTCGACTTCAAGAGTGGATACGCCCAGCAATAAGGTGCCCAGCGCCAGGTAAACCTGCTTCTCCATCCAGTGCTGGGTGTCTTTTAGGCTGTATTTGTGCAAGTCAACGAACGCAGATCGGCCTTTGTGCTGAGCTGCGCGCAGATCCTGGTTGGCGAAACGACCGGCTTCATCTTCTTGATCAAGCAGTCCTAGCAGATAATCGTCCTCAATGGAGGTTCTCGCACAAAGCGCGATGACATGTGATGCGTTGAGAATCTTCGGCTTGTTGTATTCATAAGCCCCGGATGCAGCCTTCGCAAACAACTCTTTTCCCGCTTGGGTACCGGCGATAACAAAATGCCAAGGCTGAGAGTTAACCGATGAAGGACTCAGTTGCAGCAGCTCCTTGACCTTGCCAATCGTATCGGCAGATAACGCTGAACCGGAATCAAAAATCTTGGTGGTGTAACGCTTTTTAGAATATTGAACAATGCTCATTTTTCGGCCTCTTGCTGTCTGTTTGTTATCAAATCATTGAATCTGAGGCTAAGCCTAAGGCCCTACAATCAACGCCGCTCTGCCTTAACCATTGCTTTCGCCATGATCAATATGTGATTGCAGCGTAAAGGTCGGGGCGTAACCTGACAAAGGACTTATACTTGCCCAGAGGATGAGGTAACCTCACCTGTATGCAACCTAAACTCTCCTTTAACAACCTCAACACCTTTGCAACGGCCGCTCAAACGTTGAGCTTTCAAGACGCGGCCGAGATGCTTCATGTCAGCCCTTCTGCAGTCAGTCATCAGATTCGTAACCTGGAGTCGCTGCTTGGCTACCCGTTGTTTGAACGCCTGGATAAGAGCATTCGCTTGACGCATAGCGGAAGGCAGCTTTTTTCTGATATTCGCGAGCCGCTGAAGCAAATACACCAGGCAAGCCGTATGGCGCTTCGTGGGGCAGAAGACAATTTTTTGGCGTTGTCAGTAGCACCGGTGTTTGCCACTCGTTGGTTGCTGCCACGGTTGAAGGGTTTTCATGCGCAGCACCCCGAGATCAACCTGTCGGTGATTGCCACCCCCGACTTGGTAAACTTCCGCAGCGACCCGTTCGACGCAGCCATCAGAATGGGGCGTGGGCGCTGGCCCAATACCGTCTCAAAGCGGCTATTTACTAAGCGTATAGTGGCTGTTTGCCATCCTGACTTACTTGAGAAGAACGGGGGTGCTTTCGCGATAGAAGCGCTAACGGAGCAAGCTTTAATTCACAATTCCTCAATGCGAGGCTTATGGTTGGAGTGGATGGGCTCTGCTGGGGTGGTGCTATCCAGTGAACTATCGGGCATCGAAGTGCAGGGGACTGCTCAGGTACTGGAGGCAATCGGCTCTGGAGATGCGATTGGTCTGGTAGACCTGAGTTTTGTCGGTAACGACCTTGATGCAGGACGCTTAGTGTTGGCGAGCGAGCACGTGCTCTCCGGAGACGACGGGTACTTTCTGACCTACCCGGAAACGACGAGTGAGCGCACCTCTTTGTTGAGTTTCGCACAGTGGGTTTTTTCTGAGGTCGGTAGCGACTAACGCGTCCAATCACCGCCGCTCGGATGGCAAATACATTGTCCTCTAAGTCTAGTCAGCAATCGTACCCGCTCTTTCAAAGGTATCGATCAGGTAGTCAGCGAAAGCACGCACGCGCCTTGGCTGAGCGCGCGCAGGAGGAAACATTATTTGCAGCGGAATTGCAGGCGAGGCGAAGTCCGGTAGTAGCTCTATTAGTCGGCCGGCCAGCATGTCGGGCCCCACGTCGAGCTCTGATTTCAGCATGATCCCGTAACCTGCAAGGCACCATTGGTGGACTAAAGCACCGTCATTGGCAACCCTGTCACCACTGACAGTGACTATCTGTTTCATTACGTTGGATCCAAAGCGCCAGGAATTGTCTAGTTTCTGTCCGAATCGCATCAGCAGGCAGTTATGGTCTTTCAGATCGGCTGGCACTTTCGGAGTACCTCGGGCATCGATATAACTGGGGGCGGCACAAAGTACTCGCCGTTTCATACCTAGGCTTTTCACCCGCAAGGTGCTGTCGTCGACGGTGCCAAAACGCATGGCAATGTCGATCCCTTCGCCAACGATATCGACATACCCGTCGGATAATAGGAGCTCGATTTTGATCTTTGGATGATCCTCGAGAAATCTCTGTATTGCATCACAAACCAGTGTTCTACCCAGATCGCTGGGGGCACTGATTCTTATGGGGCCGGTCAACGTCTGCGCGCCAAACCGGATACGTGTTTCGAGATCTGCGACACCATCGAGGACCTCTTTAGCACCTTCGAGCAGCGTTCGACCTTCTTCGGTCAGACTAATGGCGCGGGTTGTACGGTTCAAGAGAACCACCGCGTAATGTGCTTCTAGCGCAGCAAGTCTTTCTGACACTGTCGTAGGGGACAGTCCAGCCTCGCGCCCTGCAGCGGTTAGGCTGCCGGACTCTACAATTTTAAAAAAAAGGGCGATGTTATCGAGTAGCATTATACGGATTTCCCGGATTGATATTTCGCATTATGGTCGTTTATCCGGCAGGGTCAAGGTACTACGATGGTCACATCACCCACACCGGAGATTTTTACAATGAGCAAACTTACCATCGTCGCAAACATCTATGCCAACCCTGACAAGATTGCTTTGGTTAAGGTTGAACTGGAAAAACTGCTCCAGATCACCCGTGCTGAACAGGGCTGCATTAATTACGACCTGCATCAGGACAACGATAACTCCGCCCACTTTACCTTCTATGAGAACTGGGAATCGCGTGAGCTTTGGCAGACCCACATGAACGCGCCACACTTGGCCGCTTATATGGTCACTACCGACGGAGCCGTGGCCGAATTTATATTGTCCGAAATGACTCAAATTGGCTGACGTGTAGTCGTCGATGCGGTTGGGGTCCTATTACTCTCCGCGTATGACTTTGTCTTTTGGCAGGATTGTTTCAACGCCGTATCACCGAGCGCAGTAGTTTTCCGATTGCCTCTACATCCAACTAAGCGCCCTCGAAGACCTACTGCGTCAGCGTTCCGCTGATTGAAATGATAAACCATACCCGCTGCATCTCTGCTGCTTGCAGATGCGTCGACAAACGAGATTTTTAAAGGAAAGTGTCATGACTTTTTCGAAGCTTAAAATCGTTGCTGCATTGACTGCGCTTGCAATGAGCACCGCCGCAACCTCGGTGGTTGCCCAACAACTGACGACCTATGCCAAAATTTCCGATACCCGGCCTGGCAATATTACGGTTACACCCGACAACCGCGTGATTATCACTCAGCAGCCGCTTGATGTCCCGTCCTTGCGGGTGGTCGAAGTAAAGTCAGATGGCAGCAAGGTACCTTTCCCGACCCTGGACTGGGCTGATGGCCCGGAAAAGGGCAAGGTCGGCATCGCCGCCACCATCGGCATCACCACCGCCAGCAATGGCGTGGTCTGGATCTTGGACATGGGTGGGGAGGACAGCCCTGCGCAGCTGGTAGCCTGGGACAGCAAGGCCGACAAACTGCACAAAGTCATTAAAATCCCTGCGGATGTAAAGCAACCGATCTCGTTCCTGCAAGACTTCGTGCTTGATGAGAAACACGGCAAGATCTACATCGCCGATATGACCTTTACCGCGCCAGCCTCTGCTATGAAACCCGCCTTCGTGGTGGTAGATATCGAAAGTGGCCTAGCTCGCCGTGTGCTCGAGGGCGAAAGCCGCTTGATGCCGGTCGCACATGACGTGATGATCAACGGCGCGTTGATGGGCTTTAAAGGAGAGGATGGCACGACCCAGCCCTGGCATCTTGCCGTTAACGCGATCGCTATCGACCCGGCTTTCGAGTATGTCTATTTCGGCTCGATCAACAGTGGTGATGTCTTTCGCATTGCTGCAGCCGCGTTGGCTGATGAGGCGCAGGGCGATGCTGCGTTAGCAACGATGATCGAGCGCTATGCCGACAAGCGTCCCAACGATGGTTTCATCGTGGATGCTGAGGGCCGCGTGATCTCGGGCGATATCGAAACGTCTGCTATCACCCGTTCCGGTCCGAACGGGATCGAGACCCTCGCTCAGGACGATAAACGCCTACGTTGGCCCGATGGCTTTGCCTTCGGCCCTGATGGCACTCTGTATGTCACCGCGAACCAGCTCAACACCCACCCCGCACTGAACGGCGGTGTGGATGGCAGTGATAAAGAGTACTTCATCCTGACGTTGAAGCCTTGATACAGCAGGGTGTGCGAGTCTAGCGCCCTGGCGTTTCATGGGTCTTGAAGCCTCCTCCTGTTGTTAGGCGGCTGATTTGCCGGTCGCTTCCACCTGTTACACGATCAAGAGGTAGACCTGACAGTGAATATCACCAAACTCGACCATGTGAACATCCGCACCACCCAGGTTGATGCGATGGCGAAATGGTACACCCAGGTCCTGGGTCTGTGTATTGGCCTGCGCCCGAACTTTCCGTTTCCGGGTGCCTGGCTCTATGCTGGCGATACGGCAGTCATGCATTTGGTTGGCGTTGCTGGCGTACCGGCCATAGGCTCTGAGGCTGATCTGAAGCTGGAGCACTTTGCTTTTAAGGCGACAGGCGCGGCTGCATTTAAAGAAAAACTGCGAGCAATGGATATGTGCTATGACGTGGTTGATCTGGCCCCAATCAAACAGATCCAGATGCATGTCTGGGATCCGGACGGTAATCACATCCACATCGATTTTGTCCCTGACGAATGAGCTCGACTATGAATAAACGCAAATTTGGGCAAGCGTACAACGCGGTCTATCACGAAGGAGAGTTGACCCTGGGATTGAACTTCCCAATCGAAGCTTACTCCAGCCCCGTTCCCGATATGCAGCATCAGATCACGCTAGCTCAGCGTGCGGAAGAAGGCGGATTCGCCGCACTCTGGTCGCGCGATGTGCCCCTGCTTGACCCTTCTTTCGGAGATGTAGGGCAAATTTATGACCCCTGGGTGTGGTTGGGATATGTCGCCGCACAGACTACGACGATCGCCTTGGCTACAGGCTCTATCATTCTGCCACTGCGACGGCCTGTTGATCTGGCCAAAGCTGCGGCTTCGGTTGATCAGTTATCCGGCGGGCGGTTGATCATGGGCGTCGCTTCAGGCGACAGACCGGTCGAGTATTCTGTCTATGAAGTGCCGTTTGCCCAGCGGGATCAGGCGTTCCGTGATACTTTCGCTTTCATACGAGCCGCAACACACCGTTCAGCTAGTTGGCGCAACCAGCATGCTGCCGGTTCGCAACAGGTTGAACTGTTGCCCAAGGCGCATTCTGGTGATATTCCGCTGCTGGTCACTGGCAACAGCCGCCAATCGTTAGACTGGATCGCGGCTAATGCGGATGGCTGGCTGATGTATCCCCGCCCGGTTGAGCCGCAGCGCGAGGTGGTGACATCCTGGCGGCATGCTGTTCAGGCGGCTGGGTATGAGTGGAAACCCTTCTCTCAGTCGTTATATATTGACCTGACCGATGACCCGAACACTCTGGCAAGCCCAATTCACCTGGGTTACCGGCTGGGACGAAATGTGCTGAAGTCTCATCTGCAGGCTCTGTGTGATATCGGTGTCAATCACGTCAGCTTTAACCTTCGCTTTTCTTCGCGACCGGTCGCTGAGGTGCTTGATGAGCTATGTGAATACGTCGTTCCGAGCTTCTCTGGCATCAGCGATAATGGCGGCAGTGAACCCTGACCCCGATCCAAGTGAGCGGTCATCAGTGACGAGCTGAGCGCATGCCTAAAATGAGTTTACGATCCGCGCATACTGCCTGGTGGATAAATGTGATCCGTATACCTTGGCGCTAGGAAATACATAGTCTCCTAGACTCAGCTGGCGACTAGCAATCCAGTTTTTGACAGCTTCCCGCGTTTGCTCCGTAATTTCGAATTGGACAGGGCGGCCTGTTTTACTTTGAAAAATGCTCGCCCTTGATGCGACTTCGCTTCCAGTAGCAATATCTCGAACCCGAAGATTCACCAGATCGCACCCTCGTAGTTTGCTATCTATGGCGAGGTTGAAAAGGGCTAGCTCTCTGAGGTTCTGCGCAATCTGGAGCCGAATTCTGATCCCCCAGATTTCCTTAAGTTTCAGAGGTCGCTTTTGGCCAACTAGCTTGCCCTTGTTCCAAGGTTCAGCTCGGTGGCTATAGTGATCGGTAGCATACATGGCTTAGTTCCTCCGTATATGGATAGAACTGAAGTATGGCTGCCAGATCAATGGTCGCTTGATGCGACAAACCGGTCACACGAGCCAGGACTGCCACGGCTTTGGCCTGCGGCAAGAGTCGGCCCATAGGGGCCACTTAAAAAGAACTTGTCTAACGTCAGTGGTCGGCCCTTAGCCACCACTTTTGCGTTTTCTCCGACACCTGCCCGCTGATTTTATTGAGTACAGGTCTAAGGTGTGATGCTGCGCCCAGGTATCCGAGAACACTCAACAAGAGCGGACATCTTGATTTGCATCAACTTATATTAGCTACTGCGATCATTACGGCCTTCCGGCCAGATACGCTTCTGCACCGCGGCTGAACTGGGTTAGCGTATCGTGAAGAGCGCCTATATCCTCACATTCTCTCCACCCACAAGGCATCAAGTCGAGAAGATAGGCCATATAGTCTAGTGCTGGATCGCCTATCTGGTGGCGATCCCTATTGGTCACTAGGTATTTGAAATTTTGCAGGTAATCCCCGTACAGCTCGTTTGTCTGCCTGTCTGTCTGATTGATGGAGTCAAAGCACTGCGTCACTTCTTCATAGGCAGCAACAAAATTATGGACCATTGCCCTAAGTCCAACTTCGCTAAGCTCATTTCCATTTTCCTTCTGGTCATCCTTAACCCGTTTCAGAATTAGCCCAAAAGTTATCTCATCAGGGCCAATACCTGCGGCCTCTGCCTCTTTTATCGCTGCATCAGAAGCTCCTTTTAGCCCCTTTAGAAAATCTTCTGGAGATAGCATCGCGGTATGCCTCTAAGCTGCAGTATTTGCATAGAAACAGTATAGTTTCGATAGTGCCTGCTGAATCGACTTCGTACGGCCTGACAGGATCTGTTTTGCCATAATTAAGTCACTACAAATAGCTAAGGATACAGAGCCTCCATGGAGATCCATCTGGTTTCACGCGTTCTGCCACTGCTCATTGCTAGCGCCGTTAATTCTGCTGCCGCTGCGAAGGTGGAGCCTAGCCCCAATCTTCTGGGGCGCTGGGAGGCATTTAGCGCGGCTAACATAGCTATCTATAGCTCAATAGAGATCAGCAAATCACAACTGAAATGGGGGGATATGTCCGGTAGCTATTTATGCAGTTCCAAGTACGACTTGGAGCGTTCAGGAAAACAGGAGAAATATCAACTTACTCTGGTCGGCAAAGAATGTGATTACGATCGAATTCACAACTCGCACATTCATAGAATGCTTGGGGCATTCGAATTCGAAATATACAGGAAGAATGGACGGCTTGAGGCAGAGGTAACTGATTACGATCAAGGGGGCGATAGCATGGGGTGGGGGGTATTTAGACAGTAATGATGACCAGTAAGGGTGCCAGTCCCTCCCTGTGGCCAAATACCAGAAACGATCGCCTTGACATCAACGGCAGATCGTCCGCTTAGGTGTATCACCAGCTTACTTCAGCGCTCAGATCACCACCCGCTCTGGGGAGGTTTAGCTTGCTATAGATGAGTTCAGGTTTGCAGGGGGCTTGCGACTGGCTTGTGACGATAAGTGCCCCTGAGGCTGTCCTTGAAGCCGATGGGCTAAGTGCGGCCCAGAGTCTTCATAGACGACTATAGGGTTAGTAATACTGACCAATCGCATGAAGACCTAAGAACGGGCACTTGAACTACTATCTATAATAGTTCTCTATACATTAAGTTAGCTTTTTTAGCTCAGTATTCTCTGTGCTAGGCAAGGGCAAAGGAGATGCCAGAATGTCGAATATCCCAGCCTTCGCACCGAAGACCCTCATGGGGCAGTTCACCAGCACACACGAGGTCACTCAGGACTTCTACAATACTGCTCAGTCGGCTTTGCGGTACTACTCTGTCGATGCTCCTTTGAGCATTGGATTCATGTCACGCCCTAAGCGTCTTGAGGCTGCAAGGCAACTTATCAGTGAAGTAGATACTTTTCGCTCACGGAAAGCTCTCTCGGACACTGAAGCAGCAATGCTCCTGCTACGTCTCGTCTTACAGAACTCTCGGTGCAATAAGGCCATGAAGGTCTTTCACTTTGAGTGGTACTACGAGGGCGGGGCTATAGCAGTACCAGGGTGGATGTCATTACTCGGCTATGAAGCCGAGGTATTCTGCCCCATCAGTGACCGCTAAGTGTCGGCTGCTGCCTCTTAAAGATCCCCAAACCTTGTAGCCTGTGTGGCCGCATTGTAGATAATGCAGGCGAGACCAGTATGGTCGCTGGATGCGACTAAGCGGTCGACCATATGAACGCTGTCTTGCAAAGTTGGAATTTAACCAGAACCTCACGTCGGTGGATTATCCAATAGGTGCTGAATCAATTTTTTTAGCGCAGGGTTCACCATCCTGTTAGAGGGGTACACCAGATAAAACGAAATAGTGGGTAATTGGAAGGGCTCCAGGATCGTAACCAACTCACCCGAGTCCAAGTAACTCTGAACTAAAAAGTCGGGTAGTTGAGCGATACCGTGGCCCGCTGCGGCGAAATCGGCAACTAGGTGCCCAAGGTTAACCTCAATCGCGGCATTCAACCGAACCTGACGTTCCCTTTTACCCTCTAAGTAAGACCAACGCCCAGGCCGGGAATTGGAACTGTCAATCAGACAGTGATGGTTCACCAACTCCTTGGGGTGGCTGGGCGTACCCTGTTTAGCTAAATAGTCAGGACTGGCGACAAATACAACGTTAAGTTCTGAGTAATGGCGAGCAATCAAACTGGAGTCATCCTGCTCTCCCACTCGAATAGCCAGATCAACCCCCTCCTCTACTAAGTTGACATAACGGTTGACCAATAACCAAGACAAACGAACGTCCGGATACTGCTTCAAAAAATCGCTCACGGTATTCTGAATTCCCAAGCGTCCAACGTGTAGAGGACCGGTGATTCGCAACTGCCCTGCTACCTGGGTTTGTCTAGTTTGCGACTGGGATTCAAGTCCATCGAGACGTGCCAGTACATCTCGAAACTGTTCCAAGTAATGCTGTCCTTCAGCAGTTAAATGCATGGCACGGGTGGTGCGATACAGCAGCTGGCAGTCGAAATGATTTTCCAGGTCTTTCACCTGGCGACTGACGGCAGAATTCACCAAATCGAGTTCGCGCGCGGCAGCACTAAAACTCTGGTGTTCGACCACCAACGCAAAGGTGCGCATCGCCTTGACCAGGTCTATTTTTCTCTTCATAAGAATAATGAGTTCTCATTTAGATTGTTTTTCTATCTTACTTGCTTGGTTAAACTTTCCTCAACCATTAAATCCCGAATACGAGGAACGCTTATGAAAATTCTATTAATTGGTGCCAGCGGCACTATCGGCAAGGCCGTCGCCGAACTTTTAAGCAACGATCACGACATCATCCGCGCAGGCTATTCCAGTGGTGATGTGAGGGTGGATTTGAGTGACAAAGCCTCAATTCAGGCCATGTTCGACCAGGTTGGGAGCGTCGACGCGGTTATTTCAACCGCTGGACAGGCCAGTTTCGGACCGCTCGATCAGCAAGCCGATGATGACTATCAATTAGCCTGGAACAACAAAATCATGGGCCATGTGAACCTAGTGCGCATCGGTCACAAATTCGTCAACGCGGGAGGCTCAATTACCCTCACCTCAGGTATTTTGTCCCGCAAGCCAATGGCCGGTGGTGCGTCCGTCAGTTTAGCCAATGGCGCGTTGGAGAGTTTCGTCCGTGCAGCAGCACTGGAACTCGATCAGTTACGCCTCAACATCGTCGCGCCCGCGTTTGTGAAAGAGACTATGGAGATGATGGGCATGGATAGCAGTACCGGCATCTCCGCGGCAGACACCGCCAAGGTCTATGCACTTGCTGTCGACGGAAACATGCATGGTGAAACGCTCGACGTAACAGACCACCTTTGATCTTAATGCTGACGAGCTAGGCATATGGCTTAGTCCGCCTTATCCCAATAGGGCGGACTGCCGTAATACTCGGCGAAATAGTCAATAAAGGCTCTGACCTTATGGGCCAACAGCCGTGAACTGGGGTAAACGGCCCAGATCGCTGTATCGGCCGCCAACGGATGGTCGTGCAGTACCTGCACTAACTCACCACGCTGCAGATGTTGATAGACGCTCCAGCTAGAGCTTATCGCCACACCCAGGCCATCGACACAGGCATCACGCATGGCTTCACCATTATCGGTGCGAAAGCGCCCGTGAGTTTTAATGCTCAGCTGGCCATTGGCACTATCGAACACCCAGTTTTCCAGCCCCATCAGATTGATGCATTGATGATTACTCAGATCACCGGGAGAGCGAGGTTCACCATTGCTCGCTAGGTAATCTGGAGATGCACAAATGATACGCTGGTCAGTCGCCAGCTTACGGGCGATCAAGGAAGAGTCTTTGAGTTTTGAATTGCGTATGGCGATATCAAAGCCACCCTCAACCAAATCGACGACCGTATCGGTCAAGCGCAGATCGATAGCAAGATCGGGATAGCGCGTTATAAAACCTTTCAACGCCGGTACCAAGTGCATACGCCCAAACGACGCAGGTGCGGTAACCCGCAACGTTCCCATGGGAGCCGCTTTTCCTGCCCCCACCGATGCACGCGCGGACTCTACACTGGCCAACACCTCTTCGGCATGCGGCAGAAACGCTTCGCCTTCTTCGGTCAGTGACACTTTGCGTGTCGTACGGTGGAGCAACCGTACCCCAAGCCCCTCCTCTAATTTGCTGATATGCGCACTGGCTACGGCAGGAGACAAGCCCAATTCGTGCCCCGCCTGGCTGATGTTATGGGTTGTGGCTAACCGTAAAAATAGTTTGAGGTGTTCAACATTCATCTTTAATTATCAACAAAATCTATAAAGTGATTATCAATCATGCCTGATTAACCTCTTTGATGTCAGCTATTAAACTGCCTCCTGCCATCTAGCGGAGCTAAATCCCTAAAGCGAAACAATCTGGGAACATCACGGATGGCCTAATCTGGAGAACAGACCTTATGCACTACGAAGGAAAAATCTACCGTCCCTGGACAGAAGCCAAAAGTTTATTATCTCAGGCGTAAGTCTGTCGAGGAACTCACCGAACTGCGGCAGGCCGGGTTAACCATGGCCTATGCCGGACTGGAGTCAGGCGACCCCGTTACCCTCGGGCGGATCAAAAAAGGCATGACCCCCGAACAAGCGTTAGAGGGCATGACAAAAGCCAAAGCCGCTGGCGAGTTCGTCATGCCATCTCCCTTGCAGATTCTTGAGGAGGAGAAGTACCTGCTGCAACACCTAAACTTCTAAACCCTCTACTGGGGCGATCACGGCAATAACATCACCCCCATGCGAGGACAATTGCCAGAGTTCCAGCAGCTATTCTTGAGCAAGATTGAGCAGACCATCGCCACGCATCCAATCACCCAGCAGGACCTACTGGGGACTTCACCCTGGTAGCAATGAGTACGAATCCGTCAGACAGAGTTAGCTTCACAAAGCCCAACATTATCAAAACTCTTGATTATCAAAAATAATGAGAAAGTAATTCTGCTTTTATCACTCTTATCAGAGGTAATCAACGCCATTAACATAGCTAGCAACAGATCAAGTTAACCCGGTATAGGAAATCGTCAAGATGACAGCCACCCTTCAAACTCAACAATCACAACAAACTCAAAACGGCGATATCCAACAGCAGATCATCGACGCGTTTAATTTCCGTCACGCGACCAAAGTGTTCGATGCCGAGCGTAAGATCAGTGATGGCGAATTCAACACCCTCTTAGAAGCGGCACGACTATCGCCCAGCTCCTTTGGCATGGAACCCTGGCAACTATTGGTGATTCAATCACCGGAGAAGCGCGAACTGTTCCGCGAGTTTTGTTGGGGCGCCAATGGCGCCTTTAACGGCAGTGCTGGCCAGCTAGGCACCGCCAGTCACTATGTTATTTTCCTGGCGCATACCGATGCCACGATGAAGCATCATTCGGCGTATCAGCAACAACATATGAAACAGGTCAAGCAGCTGCCAGACGACGTCATTGGTTTTATCAATGGTGCCTTCCAAAAATTCCAGAAGCATGACTTCCATATCAAAGGCGAGCGCCAGGTCACCGACTGGTCGGCGCGTCAGGCCTACATTGCTTTGGGCAATATGATGACCGCAGCTAGCTTGATGGGAGTCGATTCCTGCCCGATCGAAGGATTTGAGATGGACAAGACCGCCGCTGTATTGGAACAACACTTCGGTATCGACCCAAAGGTATACCAACCGGCGGTGATGGTTGCCTTCGGTTATCGCAGCGACGAACCACCGTTTGCTAAAACCCGGCGGGAAATGGATCAGGTCGTCTCCTGGTTCTAGGCCCTCTTCTACAAAGCGCCATGAGTTAAAGGCTCTCTGATACAGGCGTTCTTGTTTTTATAAAGCAGCCCAGAAGCCGCTGCCTATTGCATCGGCTTCTCACTCTCCATTCACAGGTCCACCATTCACAGGTCCACCCTTCACAGGCCCAACCTCAGGCTAAGTTGCAAGTTTTGGGTACTCAAATTCAATCTAGTAATGGGTAACCCATGACATCGACAGTGGCATCTCTTAGCCAACAGTTATTTCGCATGACCTGGCCGATGCTGATCGGTCTGTTAGCCATTCTGAGCTGCCAACTGGTAGATAGTGCTTTTATTGGCCAGCTGGGCGCCAAGCCTCTCGCAGCAGTGGGGTTCAGCATTCCCGTCTATCAACTGATCATCGGTATCCAGGTCGGGCTGGGCATCGCCACTACAACCATAATCTCCACCGCCTTAGGGGCGGATAAGCAGCGTTACGCTAAAGAGTTTGGCGTACTGGTCATTGGCTGCGGATTGGTGCTGATTGTTATCATCTGTCTGCTGCTCTGGCAGTTTCAGCAGTCTATCGTTTCGACCTTGGGTGCCGATGCACAGCTTTACCCGTTGATTGGTGAATACTGGTTCCCTTGGCTGATCAGCTGCGGGTTAGGCGCGATGCTGCATTTGGGTTACAGCATTTTTCGAGCCCACGGCGAAACCTTTACGCCAGGCATGATCATGGTTCTAACCAGCCTGATCAACCTGGTGCTGGATCCTGTGTTTATCTTCGTTCTTGATCTGGGTTTATCCGGGGCTGCCTGGGCGACCTGTGTCGCGTTCGCGGCTGGCTGTTTGTTGCTGTATCTGAAGATCCTACAGCAGCAATTGATCTGCCTACCTCAAAGCTTGATAGCGATAACCGCAGGGCTACGACGCCTGTTTTCATTTACGGCTCCAGCCATGCTGAGCCAATTTATCCCCCCGCTATCGGCCATGATTGCGACTGCACTGGTGGCCTTCTATGGTGACACAGCCGTTGCCGCCTGGGGCTTGGCAATCCGCCTCGAATTTTTCTCCCTAATCGCGGTGTTATCACTCACCATGGCGATGCCGCCGATCATCGGAAGATTGCGCGGCAATGGCGATGTTGACCAGATTCGCCTTCTAGTCAAAATTGCGGTGGTTTTCGTGGCTGTATGGCAATTGATGGTTGCGGCCATTCTATACAGCGCATCGATCCCATTGAGCCAAATATTAACCAATGACGAAACCATCACCTTGATTCTCCGTGAATTCCTATGGGTGGTACCCACAAGCTATAGCGCTAGGCATCTGTATGATCATGGTGTCAGTCAGTAGTGCGATGGGAATGCCAAGCTTGGCACTGATCATTTCTGCACTACGTTTATTGGCTTGCTACTTGCCATTACTGTGGATCGGTTCAGAACTGGCCGGGCTCAACGGCCTGTTTATCGGTGCGATGGCCGGCAACCTGTTAGCCGGTGTAATGAGCTGGAGCCTCTATCGAAGATTTTGTATCCCGTCTGAATCTGCGCTGCCAGGTAACTTGCAACCTCCCGTCCGCCTACCCAGCCACCTACAAACAATCAACCTACCACCTACCCCCACGAGGCGACTTAAACCTTCAAAAGCCCATCGACAACAGCTTCACCCTCATCGAATCTAATTATCAATATTTTCTATAAATTGATTATACATTCTGCTCAATTATCAATACAAAAAAGCTTTGTTATGATCTTCCCACGTTGCGAATGCTTTGAGTGATTAGACAGAACTCCTCAGTTCAACAGCGCTAAATTAACTAAAAAGAATTAGGAAATTAATAATGTTTGAAAATATTGGTTGGATCGTAGAAGCCAAGATCGAAGACGGCAAACGTGATGAATTTGAAGCGGTGATGAAAGAGATCGTTGCCGCAACGCAAAAAGAGGGCGGCACGCTGAACTATCAGTACTACGTATCTGATGAAGGTGACGTGCTGGTTTACGAGCGCTTCGCCAACGTTGAATCGGCGCATATCCATATCAACAACTGGGACAACTACGCAGAGCGCTGGGTTGCTGCCGCGCCCGCCACTCGCATGGTGCACCTAGGTAATCTTCCCGATGAATTACGCGAACGTCACTCGGCCTTGGCACCAAAGCTACTCAAACCTTTCGGCGGCTTTGCTCAATAACAAACAACAGCAATATTCACATCTATTGCCCAATTATGACTGGAGCACAGACTATGTCTTATTATTCAGTACTAGCAGTTACACCGACCCGCGAAGAGTGGGTTCCTGATTATATCGGACCGGCGAATAAACTTGTCGCCAAGCACGGCGGCAAGTATCTGGCCCGCACTGCCAGTCACGAACGTTTAGAAGGTGACGGCGAAGACTCTACTCTACGCATCATCCTTGAGTGGCCTTCGAAGGATGCCGCTATCGCTTTTATGAACGACCCTGAATACGTGCCTCATTTGAAAGCCCGTACTGCCGGTTCGATCAGTGACCACTTTCTGATCGAAGGCAAGGATGATTTAGCTTAAAGGTAATCAAACTTCTCTGAGTGAGGGATACGACAGCATGCGAAAAACTATTCTGGTAACGGGCTCAACCGATGGCATCGGTCTGGAAACAGCCAAACTACTAGCCTCTAATGGCCACAATGTGCTGCTACACGGGCGTAATCAGGCGAAACTCGCGGATGCTCAGCAGGTGGTGTCATTAGTAGCTGATACAGGCCAGATTGAAACCTATGTCGCTGATCTATCCCGCCTGGATGAGGTTGAAGCGCTAGCCAATGCAGTAGCCGAAAAGCACAGCACGTTGGATGTATTAATCAACAACGCTGGTGTATTCCGCACCCCACAACCAATCACCGAGGAAGGGTTGGATGTCCGCTTCGTCGTCAATTCAATCGCCCCTTACCTGCTGACGCAGCGACTATTGCCGCTGCTTGGGTCGTCCGGTCGGGTAGTCAATTTGTCATCAGCGGCACAATCACCGGTCAACATCGAAGCGCTGGCAGGCCGTCTCAACCTAGCCGATGATTTTGCGGCCTATGCACAAAGTAAACTGGCGCTGACGATGTGGTCTCGCCATATGGCCCATGCGCAATCGGGTAAAGGCCCAGCGATTATCGCCGTCAATCCCGGGTCGATGCTCGGCAGCAAGATGGTGAAGGAAGGGTTTGGCGTGACGGGCAACGATCTAGGCATAGGCGCTGAAATTCTCGCCCGCGCTGCGCTATCCGAAGAGTTCTCAGCGGCTTCTGGCCTATATTTCGACAATGATTCGAATCAATTTACCGCGCCCCACCTCGATGCTTTGGACGTTCAGAAAACAGAGCGCGTTGTACGCACCATCGAAGCTCTATTAGCCGAGTTCAACTAATTTTTGGCTTTAGAATCCATACCAGTAAGAACGAGCCCTATGACTTTCACTAAGTAAGCATAATCTGCGATGGTAATATTCCGGCGCAATTATTTTTGATTTCCGCCCTGGGTGCAGAGTCAGATTTTTTAGCATGCTACATTACCGACAAAGTGGCCACAGAGGTTTGGGGTCCTTAAGCGGCGGAAGGCGATATCACTCGGGCTGAAGCTTCCCGTTTGGATATTCAGAATCGCGCTAGATCTTCAGCACGATTTTCCCCACATGCCTTTTTTTCAGAAACATGTTCTGAGCATCATCGATATTTTCCAACGGAAAAGAATGAGCAACAACAGGTGATATATCGCCCCGCTCGATACGTTTGATCAAACTGCGGAACACGTTAGTCTCCAAAACGGTACAGCCCAACAGACTCAGATCCTTTAGATACAAAGTTCTAACATCCAGCTCCACAAGCGGACCACCGATAGCCCCTGAAACGGCATAGCGTCCCCCTGGTCGCAATGCCTCTAAGTACTGCGGCCATTGATGCCCCGCAACTAAATCAATAACCACATCAATGCTGCTTGCCGCTACCTTTTCCAGGAGGTCGATATCTCTGTGCACAATTTCATCGGCACCAAGCCCAAGCACCATTGATGCTTTGTCAGGGCTCGTTATAGCTAATACATAGGCTCCGCGAGCCTTTGCCAGCTGTATAGCAGCAGAGCCCACCCCTCCCGATGCACCGGTGATTAGCACCCGCTCATCCTGCTTAACATTGGCGCGGGTTAGCATATTCTCGGCAGTTGAATAGGAGCAGGGGAATGACGCGAGTTCGATATCTGAAAGCTCGCTATCAATTTTATAGGCGTGCCTAGCGGCAATAACGGCATACTCTGCGAATCCACCGTCACATTCAGAGCCAAAGTACCAAGGTTGTTTTAGCTCCTCACCCCGAGCCTCCCAGATACAGGGTTCGATGAGAACACGCTCCCCCATGCGATCGACCTTTACTTGTTCACCAACGGCAACGATATAGCCACATGCATCAGCACCTTGA
>TARA_R110002167_G_scaffold6873_1_pt1 | contig 20793 bp, 8 predicted proteins | sample TARA_R110002167 | Tara Oceans TARA_R110002167 (sample SAMEA4398238) | marine metagenome | biome: Polar Biome; feature: [MES] marine water layer (ENVO:01000295) within the mesopelagic zone...; material: water (ENVO:00002006), including particulate matter (ENVO:01000060) such as......
ATGCCACTTATAATGGCAACTGAAGAGCCTATGATGTTTTCAAGAACAACTCACAGAGAAGTACATTGTGGGCATGTACATAAAGAGATGGTTAATGAGTACCGTGGTATAAAAGTAAGATTTATCCCATCTATCTGCGGTAATGATTCATGGCATAAAATGATGGGGTACGAAGCAAAACGCACTGGACAAGCGCATATATGGAATAAAAAAAGAGGGTACGAAGGATATTTACAAACTAACGTCTAAAAACATGACACTAAACGAGATTGCGTATAACATTTTAAACTCCTTACGAGGGGGAAGATCTAACCACGATGAGCACATATCAATAGATCAAATTAAATTCAACATTAAACATTATAGAGCTATGCTTATCAGGCGAGATTTTGCTCGTAATGGTATAGTAACTAGACATCTAGAGCAGGACTTAGGATGTTTAAAGTTGATACAAGTAGATGCTTCAAAATGTTGCAGTCTCCCTAGTGAATGTGTAGTATATAGAACAGAATTAAAAGTACCTAAAACTGTACGATTTAATTTTAAAGATGCTATAACCTATATTGGAGATATATCAGGTAAGTCTAATATTCCTATTGTAGATTCACATATGGTTGAGTTTTTACCTTGGGATAAATACACTAAAAATAAATACAAAGCATATATGATACAAGATTATATTTATGTATATAATGCAGACGGTTTAGAGTATATAAATGTTAGGGGAGTATTTGAAGATCCAGAAGATTTAAGGATTTTTGATTGTGGAGATGTAGGAGGATGTTACGATGATGGAGTAACTCCATTCCCAATACCTATGGATATGGTGCAAGGTATTACACAGAGTTTAATGTCTGGAGAATTAAGACTAATGGCTGGTACATTCTCTGATACAGAAAATAATAGAGCACAGGACGATAAAACAATTGGTGGGGGAGCTCCTCCACAACAGCCTAAAGAGTAATGTATACAGTAACAAATATTTATAAAGACTATAATAAAGAAAATACTAGAGTTGATAAAGAGCTCTTTATAAACATTTGCGCTGATTTTAATATACTTGTTTTTGAAGAATTGTTAGAAGGTAGTATATTTAATATGGGGAATAATTTATCTACATTATCAATAGTTAGAAAAGAAAGAGATCCAAGATCACCTAGAATAGATTGGGGAGAAAGTAATAAATATAAACAAGAACTACTAGAAGAAGATCAAGAATTATATAACTCAATCACTGGTCAAGGAACTAAGTGGCATATCTATCATACTGATGAATTTTATTGTAAATATTACTGGAGAAAAGGTAAATGCAAAATAAAGAATAAATCAGTGTATAGATTTGATGCTACAAGAGGAATAAAAGGAAATAAAGAAAAGTTAATTTATTTATTAAAAACAGATGACTTAGCGTATTTAAAATTTAAAAAACATTAAAAAAGATTAATTATGGCTAAAAAACAATCAGAAACAAGAATTGCATTTAATAAAAAATTTGCATCTGAAAGAAAAAAACATGGAGGTGATGGCGGAGTATTTACTTTTAGAGGTAAAAAGTATACTACTGACTATGCTAAAACTAAAAAGAAAGCAGCTCCTAAAAAGAAAGTAGAAAAAAAAGAATTTGATATAAAATCTGAAAGACCTGAAAATAAAAGACCGGGTTATAAAAAAGCTAATAAATATCAAACTGGAGGATTTTTAGAACCAGGAATAGAAAATATAGATTAAAAATAAATTAAAATGGCAGTATATAAAACAACATCAAGTAAGGTAGTAATTAGAAAAGTCTTTAGAGATTTAAAACCCAACTATGCAGATTGGATTGACGACGCTATCGAATGGATAGGTGAAGCTTTAGAGCATGTGGGAGCAACTACACAACTAGTTAGAAAGCAGAAAGTTGTAACTATTAAAAATCATAAAGCTTTGTTACCAAACGATCTTTATTATATTAATCAAGTAGCTGTAAATACTGGTGTAACTACAAACACATCACAAGAGTTAGATAAATTAGTAGGACAGGTAAAAGATTTACAAGCTCAAATTCTTGTAGCACAAGAGGCTGGTCAAGAGTACGCTAATGTAACTACAGTTCTACATGAGATTAATAACAGAATAGTAGTATTAGAAAATGTTTACTTTTCTAGTACGCAGCTGAGTCAGCCACTACAATATGGGGCTAGTACATTTCATAAGAGTATGCATTGTGAGGAGTGTATTAATGAGTACGCACATTCAAAAGATACTTATATTATTGACTGTGAGTATATTAAAACATCTTTTGAAAGCGGTAAAGTGTGTATAAGCTATATGGCATTTCCTACAGATATGGATTGCTACCCACTAGTTCCAGATGATATTAGTTTTAAAGAGGCAATGTTTTGGTATATATATAAAAAACTATTATTAAGTAATCCAGCAGTTAAAGATAATGGGATAGATTATACTTTTGCAGAGCAGCAATGGAAGTACTATTGTACTCAAGCTAGAAATGCAGCTAACTACCCAGATATTGATAGATACGAATCATTCATGAATCAATGGGTTAGGCTAGTACCAAATTACAACAGGCACGGAGAATTTTTTGAAGAACTAAATACACGCGAAAACTTATATAGAGGATAATTATGGCACAAAAATTTATTAAAGGTCTGATGAAAGATACAGGCTACACAGATCAACCTGACGGATCTTGGAGGCATGCAGTTAATATTGTAATGGACAAGATTCAAGGGGCAATTACTAATGAGGGAGGAAACTCAGAGTTTGCAACATTTGGTACTTATACAATGATAGGGTCTATTTCAACTACAGATGATAGGATAATATTATTTGGAGTTCAAACAGATCCATTAATTGCTGTAGAAGATAGACGATCTGCAGTTTTTTATATTGATACAAATAACCTTAACCCTATAACTCAAACTGTTCTTAATATTAATATTATAGGATGGAGAGCTATGGTACCTAATATAGATGTTAATTTAAAGTTTGATCCAAACTTCCCTATATTAGGAACATATAAAATTAATGCAAAAGAAGAGTTAATTATATACTGGACAGATGATTTAAATCCAGCTAGATGTTTAAATGTTACTAGGCAATTAAAATGGATAGCGGATAATACTGCAGGTATTACTGCAACTGGTACATACCAACATGTGTATGGAATTAATCCAAATGATACAAATAATAAAAACTACATAGATAGATTAAACTTATTTCCACACTCAGGCCCAGTCCCACACATTGATTTTAAATCTATAAATTCAGGGGGAGGACTAAAGACAGCTAGTTATTACTTAGCTTTATCTTATGTAGATGTTGATAATGCACAAACTAATTTTGTAACAGTAGATGGCCCTATATATGTAATAGAAGATTCAGAATCTGTTTCTCCAATAGAAAGATACGATGGAGCACCACCTGCTTCTCAGACAGGTAAGTCACTTACATGGACTATTACTAATATTAATACTGATTATGATTATCTACGCCCAGTAATAATAAGACGTATGGGAGTAGACTCTGATAAAACTGCTGAAGCAGATGCTATTGAATCAGAAAAAGTATTTCAACTTAATGATATGCCCTTAGAGTATGGGCAATCAGGTCCTATAGAATTAACTTTTACAGGGCTAGAAGGGTACACAGAAAGCAGTACTCCAGAAATTATTGTAGATACAGTCTCATATTCTAAAGTAAAAACGTTAGCACAATTAGAGGGTACAATATACTTAGGAAACTTAGAAGGGACTAAAGATGTTGATTATCAAAAGTATGCTAATTTCATTAAGTTAAAACCTAAAACTAAAGTATTTACGGATTTTGATCCTTATGAACCTAATATTGATAATCTTCAATACGCATATAATAGTACAGTTCCAGGTGTAAGTAATTCTAGAAAGCAAGGATATAGAGATATAGATAATACTTACAGATATAAAGGATACACAAGAGATGAAGTGTATGCTTTTTATATAGCTTTTATATTAAATGATGGTACAATGTCATACGCATATCATATTCCAGGACGTAAAGCTGCAGTAGTAGCTGGTAAATGGGAGAATGAATATGTTTCAGAAGCAGGACTAGACCCAAATGAGAAATATATTCCTGCAGAATTTTCTAATCAGAGTAAGTATTTCCACTTTATGGAGACCAGTAACCTAACTCCTCAATTGATGGGTGGTAGCACACAACTTACTACTAATGGAATGAATTATTGGGAGAACGCTAATGAAATGTATCCAGATACATCAAACTTTGAGTATTGGGATGCAGAAACAGATACTACAGACAATACAACTAGTGGTAATAACTTTTTGAATTTAGGTACGAGGAAAGTACGTCATCACCATTTTCCATCTAATAGGGGAGATCTTCCTACAATTATGGATCTTACTTCTTCAGCTCTTACTGCGGGTACTGCAAATAAAAGTTTTTACTTTTATTATACTGATATAGATGTGCAATCTGCCCCTCTTGGTAGTGCTGGTAATTATAATACAAACCATAGGCGACTTCAGTATGTTAGTTGTAGTGTACCTTCTGTGAAGAGGTGGAGTTGCCTATCAGGGACTACATCTTGCTGTAGTTCTAATAATAATCAATGTGAACAGACTCCTGTTGTAGGACAAGTAATTACAATGACATGGCATTATCCTGACTGTGTTACCACTGGTTGTAGTTGTAAGCATAAATTTGGAGGTACTGTTGAGCACACTACAACAGGTAATGTGTGGGTAAAGAATCTTTATGATATATCAAATCTTGATATACCTTCGCCGCCTACATGTGGACTGATGCCTAAAGGAAGAGCTGAATGGTCATCCCCTGCTACAACGGTATCAGGAGAAATAAAACATACAGTACAAGCATTAGGATTTGAACTAGAAGATATAAAAATACCTGCAGAGATAGCTCAAAAAGTACAAGGATTTAAAATTTATTATGCTAAAAGAAAGCATGGAGATAAAAGAATATTAGGACAGAATAATATTATTCCTATGAGGCCTCTAACATCAGAGCTAAACGATTGCAGGCCTTCATCTGCTGGGGGACACGAAGAAGATTTTTGGCTGTCTTGGCCTTTTGCTACAGATGCTAAGCATTATACAGATGATAAGTATACACATTTTACTTTTCATGATTTTAATTTACTTAGAACTAAGAATAGTATTGCACATGCAACACATATAACACTAGAGTATTCGACTGATTTTTATAGTTTTAGAGGTTATGGTCTTTATCATCAGTCAGTCAAAACAGACGCTGAATGCCATAAAGAGCAGATTAGAAGTAGTTTCCATGTAGGAGCAAACTATGATAAAATTGATTCAGCGAATTCACTTATTCATGTTAAGCCATTAAAAGAAAGATGTAGAACATACTTATTAGGAGACAGTATATTTGATGGAACATCTTTAGGGTTTGGTGGGCAAATACATAATATAAATGGAGAGTCTAGTATAGCGCTTGCACTGCATCCTAATGCAGCGTTAGATGCTTTTTCTATAGATAATACTAAATTTAATAAAAAAGTTTCTGCAGGAGGTAACATGTCTTATCAGGGTATTGTAGAAAAGTTACATCATGTAAATTTACATGCTTTTAAAACAGATATGTATAATTCTCTAGATACTCAAGAGTTAATAGATACTGGATTTGAGGTTCTTGGAGAAGATTTAAATAACTTTATTGTAGGAGAAACTTACAATACTGGAACTTTTAATTCTCCTGTACCACAAGCTTCAGACTTTAAAACATCTACAATTCAAAGTGAAGGTATTTTTGGAGGTGACACATATATTTGTAGGCATGGATGGAAAACTAGTGTGAAACCTACGTTTGTTCAATTTAACTCTCATGATTACCTATCTGGGCATTATAATATAGTAGAGTCTACTGATAATATAAATTTTAGACATTCAGAGGGGAATGACAGTGCTTATTTTCCAGGGACATCTGCTTTAAGTTTATTAAAATCAGGGGTAGCATTTAATAATCCAGCTGACGCTGAGATAGAAGTTGTAGATTTAACAGATAAAGAGAATATGAAGTATAATACAAATTATTCTGAACTTAATAATGTTAGACCTGCTTTTCCTTTACCTATTAAAGACAACAATCCAGATAATTTTCCTACTAGAACTCATAGAAGTGCTACTAGTGATCCTGGAGGATTAGTAGATAATTTTAGAGTATTTCTTGCAAATGAATATAAAGACCTACCTAAGAATAGAGGAGAGCTATGGAAGATATTAAGTTTTAATAACTTACTATATTTTCATATGGAAGATACTATTATGAAAACTCAAGGTAAACAGACTATGGCTATGGGAGATGGGTCAGAAGCATTTGTAGGAAGTGGAGATCTTTTTAAACAAGAGCCTGTAGAATTAACACAAACTGATAGTGGGTATGGAGGGACAAGAAATCAATGGGCAGGTATAGTTACTAAGCATGGATATTTCTTTATTGATTCTAGAACATCGAGAGTATTTATGATTCAAGATCAAATAATGGATATAACAAGTTCAGGACTAGAGAATTGGTTTCAGAGAAATATCCCTTTTGAATTACATAAGTATGGTATGGGTAAAGAACTAGACAATCCTACAGGACTTGTAGGTATGGGCTTTCATTCTGTATGGGATGAATATGATCAACGTATTTTATTAACTAAAAGAGAATGGGGACCAACACAAAAGTTTAAAGATGGTTATGAAGGATGCTCAAGTACTATGGTTTACCCTCAGAATGCAACTTCACATGAAAATTGTATACAATGGAATACTGATGCAGATCAGTTTGAAGTATACCAAGCAGATAAATCTCAGCTAGGAGCTACTCCTACATATTCATGGAATCTAATTCCTTGGGGACATCCAGCTTATTTTTATAATGCAGGGTGGACTATTTCATATAAACCAGATTTAGCTGTATGGGTTTCTTTTCATGACTATGTACCTTCACTTTGGACATCTACATCTAGAGAACTACTGTCTATACTGCAAAATAATCCTCAGCTAGCTCTGCAGAGTCTATCAACGTCATCAACGTCAGCATATAATGTAATTAATTCTGAGGCTTTATGGAAGCACAACAATTTATCTGCACCTGGAAGTTTTTATGATGTAGTGCATTCAACTATTTTTGAGTATATTGATAATACATCTAGAAATACAAATAAACTATACTCAAGTATATCATATGTAGCAGATATTATAGACTCTTCTTCTACAGGAGAGTCTTATGGTACTGTGTTTGCAGAGAATGCTCCAGGCTTTACTAGTTTCTTTGTATATAATACACATCAAATGTCAGGAGAAACTGATATTGAATATATGATGAACACTAGAAAAGTAGATAAAGAATGGAAGTTAAATAGATTTAGAGACATGTCTTCTATAACTTCACAAACAAAAGCAGTTAATGTAGGACCTTTTACTTCATCTAATTATGGGGTAGGGGGATTAAACGTTGCAGGTACTATTACTACTAGTGTAGAATTAACTGATTACACAGGAAGTACTATGTTTAACTATCAAGGAATGCATAAGAATATAAATAATACTTTTATAGATATAGCTAAGCCTTGGCACTTACAAAGACGGTTTTCAGATAAATTTTTAGGAATTCGTTTAATTTGTAGTAATAATCAAAATAATTTAGTAAATTTGTACAGCGTTTCTAGCGCTGCACGTGAATATCAAAGATAATCTTATGAAATATAATATACCAAATAAATATCAGATGGGCGGTACACAACTTACGCCATTACAATTAGCAGAACAACAGAGAGAAGCTATACGTAAACAACAAGAACAGGCAATGTTGGCTCAACAACAACAACTGCAAGCTACTACAAGCGTGCCCGCCCCTCAGCAGTACTTTAAAACAGGAGGTATGAAATATGAGGCAGGAGGCGCACCGGCAAGTATGTATGGTACAAACAGACTTCCAAATTCTATGGGTAGTACTGCTTCTATTGTATTCCAAGAAACAAGTGATGAGAGATTAAAAAAGGAAGAAGATGAGTTAGCAACAATTAAATCTGACGAAACTTGGAAGAATGCTGCTCTAGAGAGAGAAGCTACTCAATCTGCTACAGATCAAGCTATTGGTACAGGAGTAACAGCAATTAATCAAGGATCAAAAGCATATACTGCTTGGGCAGCAAAGAAGGCAGCTGAAGAAGCAGCAAAAACAACAGCAAGTTCAGGAGTAATTGATGGAACAGCTGCTATAGCAGGGGACATGGTAACAGAGGCAGGTAAGAAGGGAGTAGAATCATTAGGAGCGGATGTAATAGGAACTGGCCTTACTACAGATATAGGGGGCCAGATTATGAGTACTGGAGCAAATGTAGGAACAGAATTAGGCGCTACTGCTCTCCAAACAGGAAGTAAAGAAGTATTAAACTTAGCAGGTAAAGAGGGTGTTAATGCGCTAAGCACTGAGGCTACTAAAGGATTGTTAACTGAGGGTATAAAAACTACTGGTACTGAATTAGGAAAAGAGGGAGTGAAAGAATTAGGAAAAGAGGGAGTAAAAGCTGTAGCAGGAGAAACAGTAAAAGGCGCCGCTGTAAATATAAATCCATACGCAGCAGCAGCTAACATAGGAGGTAAAGCTATTAGTGCAGCATCAGATGACAATGATGCATCTACTTGGAATGCTGGAGAAGCTACCGGAGATATACTAGGAACTGCTGGAGAATATGCTAGTTATGGAGCTATAGCTGGATCTGTTATACCAGGAGTTGGGAATTTAGTTGGAGGAGTAGTTGGTGGCGTAGTTGGAGCAGGAGTTGGTCTTTATAGAGGACTTACAAATAAATCAAAAGGACAAGACGAGAAAGAGGCACAGGAAGAAAAAATAGAACTCGCCCAAGCGTCTACAGATGCTCTAAAATTGAGTAAGAAACAATACTCAGGGTTTGATTTTGGTAATGATGTAGTGGCTAAAAATGGAGGGTATAGGTATGGCAACGGTGGTATGAAATATGGACATGGAGGCAGAACTATGACTCCTAGAGCTATGTCTATGAGTAGATATTAATATGAATTGGAAAGCATATAATAATAGGTATAAAACAGGAGGTGTAAAAGTTCCAGGGGGAGTAGTAAGTAATCTACCTGGAGGAGCTAAAGAATTTACAGGTAATACTCATGAAGAAGGTGGTATACATTTAGACTCTAAAACAGAAGTAGAGGACGGTGAAACTAGTGGAAACATTAATGGTAAAGAGTATTTCTTTTCTAATCATTTAAAACTAAATGGCAGTACTTTTGCAGAGCTACATAAAAGATTATTATCTAAAAATGCTACACAGGCAGAAATTACAGGATTAGCAGATAGGCAAGAACTTGTATCTGGAAGATCTAGTAGTAGTATTCAACAGAAGGTAATTAAAGCGGAATATGGGGGATACAGAAAAACAAAAAAGAAAAAGAAATATGAAGAGGGAGGAGAACAAGAGAGTAGCACTACTGCATTATCTTGGGAAGAGATAAATAAGATTATACCATATTTAGGAGTTTCTGGAGATATTCCTAAAGAGTATATGAAGTACCTAAGACCAGAATATCCTGGAAGTGATAAATATGTATTTAAAGTTGAATACATGCGCCCTGATATGATGAATCCTTATGGAGGTAAAGATGATCCTGATAAGGCAGCACAAAAATATATAGAAAGTAATACTGGTCAATTTAAAGATGGTCAATACTTTGCAGATGAAAAAGAAACTGGAAATATTAAATTAGAAGATTTAGATCCAGAAGCAGCACAAATCGTAAAATCTATAGCTGCATCTAAAAATCCTGTAGCTTTTAATGATCCAAACTTTTATGGGAAGAGAACGCAAGATAGTTTACAGACATTTACAACTCAATCAGAAGATGATGTAAACCAAGAGATAGAAAATTATAATTCTTGGTATGATGTACCTGCAGATTCTAATGAAGTAGTAAGAGTTGGGGGAGTGAGATATAAAAAAAATCCTAAAGGCGATGGATTCATTAATATGGACGACAGTGAAATCTCCTTTATTGAACCACCAGAAGAATTTAAAGAGGAAAAAGTAAATAAAGAAGAAAAAGAAAATACTCAAATAATAAATACAGAAATTATGGCAGATACAACTGAAGAATTTGATGGGGCTAAATTTATACGGGACGCTAACCTAAATGCTAGAAAGAGCAAGCAGAAACCTATAGATATGAGTCAATGGGCTTTAGTAAATGTTGGGGGAGAACAAGTATATGTCCCATATAATTTACGTAATAGTTATTCTGCAATGCCTGGACAAAAAAATAGTGATCCTGTAAAAGCTAATGAAGAGTATCAAAAAATGATGGCTACTAGAGATAAAGAAGTAAGTTCAGGGTTAAGTGAAGGTGCATATAAAGACGATGAAGGTAACATGTATGAACAGGATGCTCAAGGAAGGTGGAGAGTTAAGTATATGACTGATAATGGCTTTGGAGATGGATCCCTTGAAGATGAGTGGACTAACCTATCACCTGATAACTACCCAGGAGAAATGAATTTAACTCCACATAAAGAAAAAAAGAGTATGTTAAGTCGTTTACAAGATGTTAAAATTAATAAAGACTTGAGTACTATGGCTGTTTCAGCAGCACAATTAATTCCAGCATACATGGCATATAAAGATACTGCTGATTATATGGATTCTCCAGGTAAAATACCACAAACTAAATTAGATAGAGTAAATTACAATAATGATCGTAGTACTGCAGCAGCAGATTATAGAGCATTAAATAGAGGTATAGAGTTAACTGGTACAGGACCATCAGAGATTTCAAATAAAATGATGGCATATAGCAAGAAGCAAGATGCTAATATGAATATAACAGCTCAAGAGACTAAAGTTAATACAGATATATCTAATAGAGAAGATGTATTGAATACTCAAACTGCTTCTGCTAACATAAAAAATAATATGATTGTAGATGAGTTTAATACAGCTGCTGATGCAACAACTAAAGATAGAAAACTTGAAGCAGTTCAAAATGCAGTAAACTCTCTTGCAGGGATGAATAGAGATAGGCTACAATATCAAGCTTCTGAAAACTTAACAGCAGGTATTGCAGGAGGTACAGGAATAATGAATAGATTTGACGCGAGAATGAAAGCTATGCAAATTGCAGGAACAACTGATATAAATGATCCTAGATATATAGCAGCATTTAAATCATTAAATAATAAATCGTAAATCATGGCAAATAAATATAGTAAATACCAACTACAGCCTTATATATCTCAATATGTAGATCCACAGCGTACTAAGATTGCAGAAACATTAAGATCAAGGTATGAATCAAATTTAGCAGGACATTCAGGGGTTACAAATGCTGTAAGTTCTATTAAAGTAGGGGCTGGAGATCAGCATATAAAGGATGATGCTGTAGATCAAGTTTCTAAAGATTTTGAAAGCGTAATTAAAAATAATAATTATGAAGATGCTGGACTAGTAGTAGCACAATCTCAGCAAAATTTAATGGCTAATGAAGGACTAGTTACAGCTTCTCAGTCTTATACTAATTGGGAAAATGAGCAGAAAGTAGCGTCTGAAATTAAGATGAAGACTGGTAAAAATATGTTGTTTGGAACAGAATATGAGAGAGATGAAAATGGTGTGATAGTTAGAAATGAAAAAGGAGTTGCAAAAATAATTAATAAATTTGATAAGCATCAATCTTACTATCAAGATGAGAATACTGGGGAGATGGTTAAAAATGTATATCAAAGCACTGCGCAGGCCCAACTACAATATTCAGATAAAATGCAAGCTATTATAGAAAATATTGCAGGAGACCCAGTAGCTTTACAGAAATTAGCAGATAATGCGGGATTTGAAAACCCTAGTGAATTGTATGGATACCTAGTCTATGGCTCAGAAGTTTCTGAGGAAAAAGCAGTAGCTTTAGCAAAAGGATTAAGTGATGTTTACATAAATGGCTCTGATGAAGGATCACAGCAAATGTTAAAATTAACTACTGCTGTAGGGAATCAAAATATAAATCCTGCAACAGGGGATAATTGGGATGCTGATGATGCTGAAGCAATTATACAAGATGAGATGATTGCTATAGCAAGGCAGCAAGTTGGTAGTCAATTACAATATATGACAGATCAAGTTTATATTGCAAAAATGAAAAACCAAGCTGTAGCACCTAAAAAATTACAAACTTTTAACAGTGATGCTACTACTAATAGTCAAGTACTTACAGGATTAGATTTTATTGATATAGATGACGATTTTGATGAAAATGGTAAATTGTCAACAGACTCGTACGACCCATCAACATTACAGTCACTCGTATCACTAGGATCAGACACACCAGCATCACGAAGAGCTGCTTATCGTTCAAGCTCAATAGACTCAGGCTTAAGCAGTTCAGAAGCAGATGCGGAGATGACTACAATGGAGAACGAGTATCAGTATGATAGCTTAGTACAACTTGGAGCATATTCAGGTACTATAGATGAATGGAGAAAATTAACGGATGCTGCTAAAAACTCTATCTATAAAAAAAGATCAACACTCTTAGAAGAGCAAGGCATCAATACATTACAAGAAAAGAACGCTTATACAAAAAAAGAACGTGAAGAAATGTTAACTGACTTATATGGAAGTCGAACTCAAGGCTCTGGTTCAGATGTTTATGATAGACAAAAAGCTAGATTTGATAGAGAGATGGAGGCTTCTAAAGAAGAAGGTAGGCCTCCAAGACTTTCTATTCTAGGAGCAAATACATATATTTATTTAGAGCACATGAAAGAGAATTATCCAGAAGTGTTTGCTGCTTCTAAAACAGATATAGCGTTCTTTAAAAATTTAGCACATATACAAGAAGCGTACGAAATATCTTCTACTAAAGTATATAAACCTACTAATAAATATACGGAAGGATTTAGAGAGATGATATTATCTTCTCCTACTGACTATATAGTAAGGAGAGAGGATGGGTCGTTTACAAACAACTTAGATGATCTTCAAATAGAGTTAGGATATAAAAATGGAAAAGGTAATTGGAAGGATGAGGGTCAGATATTATGGTCAGACATGTTGAAAGAATCTAAAATTCAAGGACTTATGACAGGAGGACAAAAACCAGGATCATTTGCTATGTCTATGACTGATTCAGATGGTAAAAATAGAACTGTAGAGTTAGCTAATAGCAATGAAGCGCAACAACAGTTTATGGGTCCTCATGAAATTATAAACGATTTACAGTCTGGTAGAGCTCAAGACTATAGAACTTCAGAGACTGCAAAAACAATACAAACAGGTAAAGCTATGCTAGCTAATGGTACAATTGTTGATGCTGAGATGAAAGTTCACTATGAGATAAATATAGAGACAATGGAGTGGGAACCAGTAATAACTCAGTATAATTACATTGAAGGAACTAAAACACAGGCCGTTGAACCAGAAGAATTAAGAAGACAAGGTTCTGGAGTAATAGACTATTTAATGGAGCAGGCAGTAAATTCTTACATGTCTTTACACCACCTAGTAGGAACAGACATGAACGACGGTAAGGGAACAGACTTATCTAATCCAGCATCTTAAAACAATATATATGACAAAGAAAGTAACTAGATTTTCATCAACTATTGATAATCAATTAGGTAACATACAAGATCCAAATAGCTCTAACACTTTAAGTCCTGATGAAATAGCTAATGGCGTTCAAAATAGAATGGGTACAACTGATGTGAAATACGGACAGGAGTCTGATCAATTCGGGCTAGTGACTCAGCAATTAGCAAATCAACAAACTTCTTACACAACTCCTACAGTTATAGGTATAGGTAATTTACCAGGCCCTAAAAAAATGGGGGAATCTAAGTATGATTTTGGACTTAGAATGGAAGATGCTATTGACATTGATGAAACTAGAGGCCAAAGACAAACAAATTGGGATAAGTTTGGAAATGGAGTTATTAAAAATCTTCTTGGTAAGACTGCTACTAATGTTTTAGGGGGTACTGTTGGGACTGTTTATGGATTAGGCTCAGCTCTTGTTAATATGGATTTTGATAAGATGTATGATAATGAATTTGCAAGAGTATTAGATGATGCAAATGAATTTATGGATGGTAAGATGCCTGCTTATTACACAAGGGCAGAACAACATGAAACGAGTTTACTAAAAAGGATGGGGAGTGCTAACTTTATATTTGACCAAGTTACAAATGGTTTTAGTTTTTTAGCGGGGGCAGTATTAACAGAAATGGCTGCAGCTACAATAGCAATACCTACAGGAGGCCTTAGTTTATCTGCTAACCATGTAAGACTTACATCTCAAGCAGCTAGATTATTAAAAGTAGCAGACAGGAGTAGAAGAATGACGGCTTTAGGAGGCATGTATAAACAAGCTGCAAATAGTAAGGCCTTAGTAAACAGCTTAAAGATAGGGAGACAGATACTTACAGGAGCTAACTATGAATCAGGTATTGAAGCACGTGCTCACTACGATGAATTAATGGAAGGACTACAAGCAGATTGGAAGAAGCAGCCTGAAAATGCAGGGCTAGATATACCACAAGAGAAAATGGATGAGTTTGAAATCCAAGCTAGAAAAACAGCTAATGCTGTATATGGAGTAAATTTAGCATTAGTAGGAGGTAGTAATATGTTAATGATACCTCAACTTTATGGCCCTGGGGCAGTTTTGAAGGGGAAAATGCTAAGAGGAATGAGCAAGCTAGGCCTCTCAACAGGTAGACAAACAGGTAAAGTAATAGGAAAAGAAGGTACTAAAGCTGTAGGAAAATACGCTAGTATGGGTAAATTAGGTAACTTTCTTGGGATGGGAGAAAAAACACAAAGGGTTTTAGGTAAAACTGTACAAAATATAGGACTACTTAGAACTCCAGCATATGAAGGATTTGTAGAAGAAGGATTACAAAGTACTATAGGGTCGGCTGCTTATGACTATGGAATGATGGCTAGTAGTTCTGAAAGTAAAAAAGCTACTGCTGATTGGATAAGCTCTGTATACTACGGGCTGCATGAAACTTATATGAATGCTGATGGACAATCAGAGATTGCTTTAGGGGCAATATTAGGATTTATAGGATTACCTGGTGTTTCTGGAGGTATTATCTCAGAAGCTAAGGATATGAAAGCTAAAAGAACGGTACAAGATCTTATAGCACAAAGATATAACGATAACCCAGGGATGCTACAGTCTATGCAAAATAGTGGTAAGTTTTTCACAGAACAACAGCAGCTAGTCAGACTGATGGATGAGGCTCTAATGGATAATAACATGGCAGCCTTTAAAGATATAGAGCACGATTACTTTTTTGGGTATGTAAAATCTAGACATGAAGCTGGATTCTTTGAAGATATTATAGAAGATGCTGACGCTGTAAGAGATATGTCCGATCAAGAATTCATTAAGTTTACAGGATACAATGCAAATGATTTTACAGGTAAAGGTGATATAGAAGCAAGAAAAAATAAAGTAGCAGACTCTGCAATAGCTAGGGCTAATAAAATTAAAAAGTCTTTAGATATTGCTAGTGAGGCATTGGGTGGTACTAACCCGGATGTATCACATATGCATACTAATGAGCAGTGGAGGACAATACGAGACAGAGTAGCACATCAATTATCTGTAGCTGAGAATGTAGAAGAAAGAATGGACTCTTTAAAAGAGTCTCTAGCAGAAAAGACTGGAGGTAAGCTTGTTGTACAGGAAAGAGAAGGAGAAGTACTAAGCCCCGGAATAAGATTCCAAACTTTAAGTGAAAAAGGAAATCCTATGTCTGTGACTATTCCATTCATTAACATGACTAAACCAACACTGAATGGGCTTATAAGAAGCAATAGATTAGAATTAGACGCAGATGCGCAGCTTAAAGAGGGGGATACGAATAAATTAACTGCTGATCAAAGAGCTGTTATAGAACTTCAAATAGCTGTTGCTGAAAATGCAATAGGAGAAGGCCTAGATGGGGAAATAACATCAGAAGAAAGAGAATTTTTAAGCTTAGCTTTAGGAGAAACTAGTGAAAATAAACATTTAACAGATCTATTTAAAGAGGACCCAGTACAATTTGCTAAAGAGATAGACTCAATCTTAGACACACTTAAAGATATGAGACATTTAAGAGCTAGAAGGCAAACTGCTATTCAGCAATATAACGCTCTTATGGATCCTAAGAATCAACAACAGTATATACAAAGGCTAGAAAGGTTTGTTGAAGACAGCATGAAAGAAGATGTTCCTCAAGATATAATAGATAGAACAGGGGACAAAGAAGTTGCTGAATTATTTAGACAGTTTGGGACTACTACAGAATTTAGACCCCATACAACATATAAAGAGAAAGATGTTGAAGTAGAGGAAGAAGGTAGAGTATTACAATTTGATGAATTTGGAAACTTATATGATATTAATGACCCTGGAGCTAAAGTTCTATATAAATCTTTATATGGTATAGGGTTAGATAGAATTACTACACAAGATCAGAGAGAAGCACGTAAAGCACTTCAAGCTATAAAAAATATACAAGAAAATGATAAGTCAAAATTAGAAAGAGTTCTTATACAAATTAAAGAAACAGAAGATCTTGTATTTAAAGAGCTTATAGAGTTAGAAGAAACCTACGGTACTGAGAAAGAGATAGAAGAACAAGTACAAACAGGTAGGAAAAAAGGTAAATTCTTAAGTAAGAAATATTTAGGGGAATTAAAAGAAGTTAGAGACAAGGTAATAGACACTATTGAGACTGGAGAGGCTCTAATAAAAGAGTATGAGCTGGAGGCTAGAGAATTAGAAGAGTCTATTGAGTATTTACAAGATCTCATGGTAGCTCATTATAATCCTAATACTCAAACATTTGATATTAGTTTAGATAATAGATTTATTGCAGAAAGATTAGCTAGGTTAGAGACTATGTCTAATGAGCTTGGTATTGATATAGATCCTGAATCACAAGATGCTGCAGACTTAGAAGCAGCACAAGCCTATGTTACTCAAATTACCCAAGATTTAGGGGAATATATTAACCAGACAGATAGTACTATAAAGAGTTTATCCGCAAGGCTAGGGGATTTAAAAGAGTACCAAGATATATTAGAAAAGACATTATTTGATAGATTAAAGCAGAATAAGAATTTAGTGTTAAACAAACATGTTATGTCTAATAACATGGATGATGTTTTTAACAGTATTGTTTCTGAAATATCAAACTATGTAGAAAGTGAAGAAGGGCGAGAAGAGTATATGAGTAGTGAGGAAAACCCCTACAGAGATGAAGTACTAAATCCGGGGGAGAGTACCGTCGCAACTAAACGACAACAACTCGAGCTACTTAAAGAACTGCCTAGTTATAAAGCTTATAGAGACTTTGTAAATCAAAATGATACAGCATTCTTTTGGGAGTTACGAGACTTCTTAGGACAGCTTGATACATTAGAAAGTGATATGAATGATATTAAGTTCTTAAAACAAGAGCTTAAATCTACTCGTGAAGAAGTAGCTGAAGTCAAAGAACTTCTAGACTCAGTAATAAAAGACAGAAAAACGTCGGACCCTGAGCAACAGCTTCGTCATGTAGAGCTTGTATCTCAAGCCATTCAGTATGAACAAGCTTATAATAAAATACTTCCTGAAATCACTAAAATGGAGATGGAATTATTAACACCTATAGCGGAAAATACTTCAGAAGAGACTACTGATCCAGTTTCTACAAACATTGGAGTTAGAGGCCCTCAAATAGATGGTATGACTGATGTAGATTTTAATAAGCAATATGACAATAATGAAGGAATACACGGTAAGAGATATAGAAGATCTTGGGCAGACAACCCATTTAACGGTACTGCAGGAGATCAAACTACAAATCTTAAAATATTAAATGATTTAGCTACACCAGAATCTTTATTAGGTAAAGGAGACCTTGTACTTAAAGAGGGGGGAGATCCTATTGCATTTAAACAGGCTTTATATGGAGCTACTTGGTATAAATATACTTCAGGTTACCTAAATTATAAATCAGACAGTAAAGGAGAAGTAGGATTGATGGCCGTACATTCTAATAATGTAGGTACTTTATCAGAAGATATGCAAGAAGAGTTAAAAAACTTGTTTGTAGAAGAGGAAGTTACTCCTGAAGGAGCAGACATTAAACTAATATTAGTTGATAAAAAGTCAGGTAAACCTAAAAGAGAAAAAAATAGTGATAGATTAATTGTAACATCTATGATGTTGCCTTATTCTGAATTTGAGGGCAGTGATAAATATACTAGATTTACTAATGAATTAGAGGTAGACCCAGAAGTGTTAGATGAAATAGTAGAATCTGCGCTAATTACTAGAGGAGATATATTAAAAGAATCAGAATCTAAAACAATATTAAATATTAGATCTGCCTCTCCAGGATATTCTAGAAGATCAAGAAATGCAGAAGGTGCTGTACAAGTATATAATGCTTCAGGTAGATTGTTTGGGACTAATCAACCACAAAGAGCAGCTAAAATAAAAATAGTAATACCTGTATTGCCTAACGCAGATGGAAGCTCTCAAATAGAGCATGCGGGAGTAACTTTTTATGCTGGATTAGGTATGCCTCAAGCAATAGATAATGGAAATGTGCATCCATTACGAGTAAGAACAATAAACAAAACAGAAGCTGAAAATATAATACTGCTACTAAGAAGACAAGAAAAACAGATAGCGGAGTTAGCACTTGAAGGAATAACATCAAGAGGGGAAGCTTTTAAAGCTGTACAAGGTAGGCCACTATTAGGAGAAGATGGGGCTATGCTATCAGAAAAAAGTTATCATGATATTTTGAATGACTTAATATTCACTGGATCTCCTAGAGATGGAGCATCCGGTAGTGCTATGAAATACCAATTTTACTTCCATAAGGATAGAAAAGGATATGTATTTGGAAATAACGGCTTTATAAGTACATCAGATGTATTAAAGAATGATGCAGAGTCTATTGAAAAATTAAGAACGTTTTTAGTAGGAGATGGAGGGCAGAATGGTGGTAAAACTTTACATACAAATAATCAAACTTTAAAAAAAGCTACTACTAAGACTAAAGAGTTAACACCATTTGAGGAAATTATATTTAAAGAATTAGATGATGGTACTATAGCTTTGGATGTTGAGAAATCTAAACTAATATCTAATAAGAGCAATTGGAAGAATTATAATGAATATTTATTATCTTCAAGTGCAGAAATGGGGAGAAGTACAGATAATGTACCGCCTTTAAGAGTGAGCATGCCTCTAATGTCAACCAGCGTATTAGACACGCAAGTAGATTATAGGTATATTAAGTACGAGTTACAGTCTGCTAAAAAGAAGTCTACTCCAATTACAAATAATAATACTAACCCTAATCCTAAACCACCTTCAGGAGTTGTATACACTGAAATTCAAAAGAAGGATATTGTAGAAACTGAAAATCTTTTAAATCTAGCAAGTAAAGGGCAAAAAATTGAAGTATTATCTCCAATGGATACCCGCATGCTAGTATCACCTACAGTGAGTACAGTACTAATGAATTTTATATCAGAGGATATTGGAGGTACTCCTGGACAGCAATTAGGACTTAAAAAAGACGCAACAGTTCAGGACGCAGTTGATAAAGTTAGGGGTGTTTTAGAAAAATACAAAGCTAATACGTATGCTATGGATTTTATACGTTTTATAAATGCAATAGTTGATGGTAAGACACCACCTTCTATAGCTCCTGCAGACATTGCAAAAGAAAAAACTTCTAGAGACGAGCAAATAGATAAAGCTACTGAAATTCCTGAAAACACAGACGATGGAGTTGTGATACCAGACTTTACTGACATGGTAAATGATATTACAAACAAAGTAGAAGAACTAGATCCAAATGATTTAATTAGCCTTATAGAGAGAACTGCTGAAGAAGACCAAGAAGCTAGGGATAAGAGAAAAGCTATAATAAAAGGTATAAGTCTAGAAGGACTAGAGGATGGAACAGCTGAATCTTTAATTACAGTAATGTCTGAGAAAGAGCAGGCTGCTAATATAAAAGAAAGAGAACGTGACCCGTCTATAGCTGAGACCATGAACCTAATACTACCAAACGTTAACATTGAGTATGTAACAGAGTTTATGAAAACTAATAATGGAGTTGCTCAAGGGAGGGTAACAGAGTTTGGTAAAATAATGATTGCAAATATGGCCCAATCTGGTACAGAGTATCATGAAGCGTACCACCAAGTCTCATTATACTTACTACCAAAACAAGAGGCTCAAGAATTGTTTAATGAAGTAAGAACTAAAAATGGGGAGTTTATAACCTTTAAAGGAGTTCAAAAGAAATTTAGTGAAGCAACAAATAAAGAGGCAGATGAGTGGTTAGCTGAAGAATTTAGAAGAACAATGATAAGTGGTGGAAATTATGCAGTAGGTAGCAATAAAGTTAAAAACTGGTTTGAGAAATTATTAGATTTTATTGTAAGTGTTGTAACTTTAGGAGTTTACAATAATGATACATTAGATACAGATAGAGGTATAATTGGAAGTGCACTGCGTTCTAATTATACTCGAGCTGACTCATATAAAATGGCTAAAATTGCTAAGTTCTTTGATAGGATAAGAAATGCTGAGTTTGCTGACTCTAAGCCTCATCCTAACGCAATTGGAGGAACTGCAGAATCTTTAACATTAGGAAGTACTGTTAAGTTTGATATGGATATGATTTCTACTCTAGATTATTACTTTGCAGACAGCTTATTAAATGGTA